>Ga0210059_1000137_pt1 | contig 69839 bp, 41 predicted proteins | sample Ectturendosymbi2_FD_188042 | JGI IMG/M metagenome (GOLD analysis project Ga0210059, IMG submission 188042) | Ecteinascidia turbinata endosymbiont from Florida, USA - Sample 2 (SPAdes) (version 2) | ecosystem: Host-associated > Tunicates > Ascidians > Unclassified | place: Key West, Florida... | reverse complement strand
CATTTGCCTTGTGCATTTCAGCATTTTTGCGGCATTGCCGCAATGAATATTTGAAATCTTTTTTTGTTTTAGTCATGTTTCTGTATATGTCACCAGTCTTGGGTCTATTGCAGTTTACCCATAGCCGTGAAAAAGCACCAACGTGATTAGCACGTTTGTGATTAGCACGTAGAAAAAGCACCAATTGTGCTTTTTCTACGTGATTGCTTTTTCTACGTGATTATGTTTTTCTACTTTCTTGCTTTTTCTACGTACTTTTTCGCTTTTTCTACGGTGCTTTTTCTACGTGATTAGCACGTAGAAAAAGCACCGAAGTGATTAGCACGTTTGATAACGTTCGACAACCGGATGAGATTCAATCTCTTCATACGAGGTCTTTGATTGCTATTCTGGATTGAAAGCGGATTCTACTGTAAATGTGGGGCGTGGGTGCTTGGTTTAACTGGTATTAGATTGAATAGCGTGCACAAACACAGTGGTGCATTGCCCAAGAGGAGTGGGACCAAATGCAGTTGCATCGCTAGCATCGGCCTACAGCTGGTCCTACCTGAAGATCTTTTGAGGCAAAAAGAACATCCAAAATTAGGTTGGACGACAAATGTTCATGGTGAAAATGACGTTGAATGATCCTTCCACATTCAATATCTTCATTGGCTATTCCAGAACTGGCTTTATCGACTACCTAACGCAGCAAAGTAGTCAGCGGCAAAAGTAGGCGTTCGAGGCGGGGGAGCGCGGGGATGCCTTCCCCCGCCGGGTTAAAAATTTCCAGGGAAACTATGTTTTCAGGGCAAGCGCAAGTTGCTCAAAAATCCAGAATGATGAAAACACTTCAACAGAGTGAGAATTTTCAGGGCAACTCTGTTTTTCAGGGCAAGCGCAAGTTTCTCAAAAACCCTGAATGATAAAAAGTATTCAATACAGTGAATTCGGGGCACACTGTTTTTCAGCGCAAGTTGCTCAAAAATTCTGAATGTGAAAAGTATATTCAATACAGTGAAAAATTTCTGGGCAAACTCTGTTTTTCAGGGCAAGCGCAAGTTGCTCAAACATCCGGTGAAAATAATTTCAATGCAGTGTATTCTGTGTATAGCCACTTGGGGGAGATCCGTGTAATTTGGGTTAGTGTATTGTGTAATCTGGACCAAAGTCGTGATTGGTTATAATGACTTTGATCTGGACCAAGTCCATAGGCATAGGTATTTTTCTTGAAGAACTGAAATGGCCTGCAGCTTAAATATTTGGAATTGCGCATGTTGACGCAGCAGTAACGTTGTATGCTTTCTTGCATTGCATTAAAGTTTAGTACTTTGTGAATTCCCCTTTCCTGTTTACTAAACGACTGCACATGGTTTCTTTATTCGAATGGTAACGATCTTACGACAGAACATCGTACAATACTGTACAGTGTACATGATACAATCACAGTATACAAATACGATGCAATACGTATAGGCACTCTGGCACAAGCATTTTGAGTGTGTGTTTCATTTCCCGAGGTGCAATCGTCAGCAGAAGCGGACAGCACGGACATGCAGATTGCTTGCCCCCTTTGACTGTGCGTCTTTTAGTGCCTTGCTCAAGCGCACAGCAACAATAACACAGGCAAGTGTAGGGAGTCAGACCCGTCGATCTGGAACCGTCGCTTTTAAACATTTCGTTGCGCCATCGATATCGCGTACGAATTGACGTAATAAGCGAATTGAAATGCATGTAAAAGATGCCATCGGAACCGAACAAAATGTAGCGTTATAGGCGAATAGACGTTACAGACGAAGCCGTTATAAACGAATTCAACTGTACAGAACAGATTTACAAGAGGTTTCAGGCCCCATTCGGATTAAGCTAAAAGAGTTAGTTTCAGGGGAAATTGTTATTTTCAGGGCAAATTTTTTCCGCCCCCCAGTAAAATGCCTTCCCGTACTCTTATAAAAAGTAAAATGATCTTACTATGGGCAAGTCAGCCGAGAATGCATTTTTGCAGGAGTAGTTTCTATCAGGCAAAGTTGAACAGTCTGACATCTCAATCAAAATCACACAAGTTCTGTTGATGAAGTGAAAGATCTAGTTTCAACGTTATTGCAACTAATACAGACTTTCATTTCTCTATTTTCTATTAAATGAAACTCTTTGAAAACTTTCTTTCAACGTGTTGCATATTTTTATGGAACAAGTCAATCAGCAATGGAGGTTTTAACACTTCTCATGTTTTAATTGTCAAAGTTACACCAACAACTAAGTTGCCCAGTCGGTTGAGCACACGCCATTAACCTGGAAGGCTGCGTTCCAATCCCTGTTGCGTCATACCAAAGACTTAAAACAAGGTATTTGCGGCCTGTCCATCACCGTGCTAGGGTGAGTGCATGGGAAAATTCCCACACGTCGTTACCATTGCCTTGACACCAATGCAACATTCACTACAGAAGTTCACCACTAGCGCAAGCAAGCGGAAATGAACGGTTCTGACCACTCTCGACATTCGAAAAGGGAATAAAAAAGCGAGCAAAGTGCAACTGAATCGGACATCTTATGTAAAAACGTTGTGCAAAATAAAGCAAAAGAAATCATTACTTGTGTTGATTTTCGTTTTGTCCAAAGCATTTGACACATTTGATTAGAATTTACTTTTGGAAAACCGGAACATGTTCATCAGATGAGAGGTTGTCCACGCAACAAACTCTCTCCTAACCTCTCGCAACGTTGATAGCATAGCAGTACACTGAAGCTGGGGGTACTTCAAGTAAACTTCTCTATAGTGTACCATTGAGGTCCTCAGGGTTCATCGCTAAGGGCCTTGCTAATTGCGTTCATTTCGAATTTTAAACGAGGTGATACATAAGAAAAAACTGTGCCGTAGCAGCAATTTACTTAATTTCAATTTGTAACCAATTACAATATTTGTGTAAAGCACAAAGTAAACCTGGTCTAAAAAGATACAGAGTTCTGATACAGTATCACCTTTTAGGCGGAACGCTACGTTTGTCTGCAGAGACGAAATTGTTTAATTAGATGCGAAAAAAATGAAATTGGCCTGCACATTGTTTATTTTAGCTTGCTTTGCACTTTTCATTTAAGATAAACACATAACGCTAGTCTAAATGATACGTACGGTAACTAAAGAATGTCCACAAATGTTTCAAAACGCATCCTGATTCTATCATTTCCGCCGCATCTATTCAAGGACGTGGACAACAACATGCGATACGTTATGTCTTCCGTGGCATCAAATGGGAACGTTACTTTTCCATCGATTTCTAATAGGAAGTTTTGAAATCTTTTGTCAGTGATAATAGGAGACTGACGTTGAGCACGCAAGCACACCAAACACAAGGATGAAGGACATTCGTTCCTTTTTCATAATGTTTTCATCTTTAATATTCTCTTCTCCCGTCGTTCTCTTTATTGCTTACTTCTTCACCCTTTTCTGTATACTCCCATTCCTTTCTGCATCTAGGTTGTGTTTGTTTGCCTAAGTTTGCTTTTTGCTTGTGTGTTTACGATTTGTTCATTTTTTGTTGCTGCTGGTGGTCGTTTGCTTTGCAGGAGCAGCGCGCCGTATCCATGGGACCACTTCTGTTGAACAATGAAATTCAGACGCTGCATCTCAGCATATCCGGTCCCAAGAGTTCAAACCATCATTTTCCTGCTATAAAAACGCTGCAAAAGGGTTATGCCAACTCGGGCAGAGTTTAATTTTAGCTGGTTTTATACTTTTTCTGACACGCCGAGATCCTTGCGGTCTGAGCACCTGCTCCAACAAGAGAGACCGATTGCGACCCAGCACTCCCTGCGCAACTGTGCTGATCCTCTGGCAGCTCTTTTCTATACATACGCAACGCCACGAGTTGAAACTGTGGCTGAGGGAAATCGACTCGATGACCTTCCGGTTCCTTCAATGCCCTAGCGTCCTTGCGTTAATTTGTTTTTCTTGGTAGAGTACTAATCATCGCCAAATAAAATCAACTCAATTTTGAGACCATCACTGACTTTGTATTCCATGTTTATTTTCGCAACGCTTGGATTCTTAGCATACAAATAGGAAGTGAAATACGGCATTAGAAAACAATGGTGGCAAGAAATAACATTACAATATTTGAAAAACTGGGCCCATTCATCAGTAAAGATAAATTAATCCGTTGGAAATAAGATCAAGTCGTGAATTGAATAGTAAATTAGCTTTTATGGTAAGTTTAAATATGAAGTAGAACACATATCCATTTCAAAGTACAGTATATCGAAACAGCTTCTTTTGCGTACAAAAATTTGAAGTAAAGCAATAAAAGAAAAGACATTTGCCAACTGAGCACTGCTAAACAGTTTTACACAAAAAATGTCTTTATTACACATTCACAAGATACTGACAGCTCTTAGAAAGAATAAGATTAAGCTAGGCCCCAAACTCACCCAAAAGCTACTACAACGTGGAAATAGGCAAGATACTTCACCGACGATTTAATATGTTTATAAAAGATTAATTCTACGATATAATGCGTTTACGATACAATACTATAATGCGTTTACAAAATATTGCTCCCAACCAATTTCGTGGCCAGAAGCGGTACACTGCACAAATGCTGCCAATGCAACAAAGAAATAGAGTGCTTACTCCACTTTGTCTGGTCCTTACGATCAGAGTACCTCAAAATTGAATAGAAAATGGCAAGTACTGTTAAGAGCATCTACATCAAAACCCCGGAACCCACGATTTTCAAATAACCTATTACATAAGCACGTCTAAGTCATACAAAGGTAAATATGTGATTTATCCTATAAGAGCTGCTTGGTCGAGACAAGGGTCACCGCAGATCTGGTTGGCCAGCTGGTTGGATATAACATCGCCAAGAGCCTCGAAACCTCCAGTCGCAATCACCAGCCTTTCTGGAGCTCCAGCAATATCGTTCAATTGTGTTTGATCAAGTGATCCTCTCGGTGGCACGATACCCAAAGCGTAGGTCTGCAAAAATTTAGAGGTGCGATCTAGTGACCAAACGAGCTGAGGTTTACAACAGGCAAACGTGTAATTGCAATGTCTAAATGTAAAAACAGACAAATGCACGAACTGACAAAAATAAGCTTTTGTTATTGCAACAAGAATTTGTATTTATTTTTAGTTAAATATTTCTCCTTTGGCGTGATACGGTTTATTTTTGAAATTATAAAAATTTATTTCCCACATTTGAGTTTCTTTCAATATGTGGCGACGAGATTGGAACGGACCTCGAACGCAGCATGTGCGCGCTGGGGCGATACGCCTTTTAATAGCACAAGGTTCGACGCCCGCGAGAACGGTGAGAGCCACTATTATTCTTGGCACTAGCACTGGTTGGAGAAATCTCAAATTTCGTTTGATATGTTCACACCTTCTGTTGAAAATATGTTTGAGTTTGTCTCCGGGTTGAGATAAAGTCAGCGCAAATAAAGAAAACTTGCTTACGTACAACTCAGTCTCACTGTGCCAAGAGATCCTAACTGCTAGACTGCAGCGGATACTAATATCTTGGTTCCTAGACCGGGAACCTACAAACGTTCCCAGACCGGGTATCTCGGCGATACAAACGGTCAGTCGTCAAAAGCTTATCGCACAAACTTTTGCATCTGTGGTTCAGTACATCTTTTGCTCAGGTAACTTTTTAGAGAGCTATATGGGCCGTTAAGCAATTCACATGTTGGTTTGTGTTCAATATTTAAGTAAAAGTTTAACGCATTTATCTTTTTTAGATTTATCAGCACTTTAGGCATGCTGTAAGTGCACAAAAATAATAAACGTATACCACCATATACAAAAATCAGCAAATTTACCATTTCCGGAAATGAGGCATTTGACTAAGTTATATAAGAAGACGAAAAAGACACACTCGGAAGTTTTTGTCTTCTCGGCATCCCTAAGGATCAGCCAACCCTTGTCTAATCAATGCTTTTAACTTTCAATAAATATAGGCAGCATTGGAAAACGCATTAGACGCATGATTTTTTAATTTATTTCATCCACCAAAAAACATTGAGTAACGCTAATCTACGTATAAAAATGTTTAAACGCTTTATCAACTCTTACCAGAACACCTTCCGCTCGAAGTTGTTGAGAAATCGTAGAAACGTCGTCCTGGGATCGTCCATCGGTAATAACCAGCATCACGTTCTTCACATTAGGTCGATCTCCTGGTGCTTTGAAGATCACGTCTCTCACATGGTTAAGGGCCTTACCGGTATTTGTTCCTGTAAAGAATTCCTCTCTGCTGTTACAATTTTTTCTATGTTGAAAAATTTACCGCGCTCGAAGTACAAACTGGGAATTGAGCCAGTGTTCGCATTCTCCTACATTTTTTTATCTGCACAAAGCATACTCATTTTTGTGGTGCGCATTGTAAATGCGTAAGAATTTAAGTTCCAAACTAGTTTACAACTATATAAATATGTGAAAGGGGGTACGAAAAATAAACCGTGAAGCACCACTGAAAATCGTATTGATTTTGTAAAAGATCATTTTCGTTTGAATTCCGCGCTGCAGTTGAATGCGACACTATTATGATGAAAAGCATTTAGACACCATGACATCAGTAAACCAGTCGAGGATGTGATTAACTGAATGGTAAAAGTAGGCCAGATACTCCAATTTTTGACAAAAATTTACCGCATTTTTACCGCAAGTTAAAGCGGAAAACTGCCAACTGCTCCGCTTGCTGATTACATGAATTCACACTGAACGCTTTTTGTCCACGACTTTTATAAATAATCTTTTCACAATTCGCAACGCCCTCTACAGGGCTGGGGAACCTATTCAGTACCATGGGCCACACGGATTTTAGAATATCGTGGGTCGGCCTCAAATAACTTATCTTTGTCTTTCGATGAAATATACAACAATTATTTAAACTACACACAATCCGATATTACTCTTCAGAGAAAAAGCAGTGATGAGCAAGGTATACCCCTCTAGATTTACAATTTTGCTAATGTGCTTAGCTTGGAGTTTCGTTTAGACAGGAAGTTGTGTACTAATTGGGGCAACCAAAAGTCTGAAGCGCGCAACAATACATGGTTACGCCGGTTGCATTTGATTTATAGGCCACAGGCTTCCCACCCCTGCCACAAATAATCAGAACAACTTCTATGATAAAATCCCACACCACGACCTTCGAGTAACCTCAGGCACTTGATCCCGTTTCCGTAATTTCCACGCTGCTTATTGTCTACACTTCCAGCAAATAAGCACATTTGCTGGCCAACTACTTCTAATCGTGAAACTCACCAGAACCGTCGTAAGGGATCTGGTCGAACCGGAGAAGAAAGTCTTCTGTAGTAGTGGAATCGTTGAGCAAGATCTGAGATGATGTGTCGACCAAGGCGTTGTAGCGGAACACAGACATACGAGCGGCACCGGGGGCGATGTTGTAACGGCTGAAATGTAGATTGGTAAAAGTCAAGAGAGTTAAGCTGCTAGCAAAATCATCTGCAACCCTCGTTTGCCCGACACTGAAGACCCTCCACATTTGTCGCATTTGTTTTCTACACTTGTGACTCTCTTGCCGATGGATAAATTTCAAGGTTGGATTTATGTCGTGCGCAGTATTGAACGAAACAATCAATTTTGGAAAGAAATTAACTGAATACGTTTCACATAAAATACCAAGGTTATAGTTTAACGTTAAGCGTCCTGTGAGTTTCAGAATTTGAGCAAGAAGAAATCGCTGTATAAACTTCTGAAAATGTTGTTATAAGAATAGATGGAATCTCCACAAGAAATTTTATTGTGGTCCTTTACCTGTGTAGACCACAAATAAGATGTGGTTATCAGCATCGGTAAGAATGAAGATTTGTTTTGGGCATACAGTGGTTGCTGCATCCTATCAGCATCACGAGATTGGATTGCCCAACCTAACCAGAATGATCCCAACGGATTTTTGTTGTTCCTTGACGGTTCATAAACTAATTTTGTTTTGAAAGGCAATGTCACGCGTTTAGTCTAACAAAAATTTAAATATACAAAATTCATCGCCTGTTTTCAAGTACAGTTTCATAAACGATTTCACTTCATTAGTTGATGTAAGTAATTTATCATTTTAAAGCTATTGATGTTTCCAGGACAACTTCAAGTTTTAGTCAAAAATTAACCATGCTATGCAATGGTGTTTGACGATTCAAGCATCAAGGTTAAACTCTAATAACGATTGTAAACCACCAATCAAAGGTGTGCAAAGTTACTTACGCAAGCAAGTCTCTCACGAACTGCTTCATTCGACCCCAATTAACGGTTCCAATTGAAGAGGAGGAATCAAGCACGAACACAGCATCCATGACCGCGTATGGAGGGCATGGTCCTGCAATGGCAAAGTAAAGTTCTCACAAAAAGCTTTAATACTGTGGGTTTGCCCAGCTTAATATAGTAAAGAAGTCGGTTTTTCTGCAAACCAGTTTAAAGTTTAACAACGCTTTGACTCGTCTTTACGTTGTCAGTTAGTGACACCTTTTCGCATTTTGTGCTATTCAGACAAAACTTACTTGAGCAGCAAGGCTTGGGCAAACTCCATGTCGAGTCATTTCGGCACGTGTTCTCAGTTCTTGTTGCTGGGTAGACTTCGTAACCCTCGTCTAAGCATTGGAAGGTGCACGTCGACGGGGCGTTGTTACCTTGATCGCATGTTATGCTACCGTGCGTAAGATTACCTTGGTCCGGACATTGATTGGCTGAAATTGTAAGCGACGTGACGTCAAGGATGAAAGTGTAAAGAAACAGCAACCTTGATGAGGGAGGAAAAGTTGAGATGTGACGAACAGCAGCCATTGTGAAAAAATTTTTTTTCCTCATATAAATTGAACTTAACACCTTGTAGAGCCAGAACTAGTTTTCGTAACCAAACCACGTATTTAAAATAGCCCTGAAACGTGCGGTTTACTTGAAAGATATACATGTCAAAGACAAGATCAATTACTGTATAAACATTTTCCCAAACCTGGAAAACACCTTTCGTACACGTTATGAGATGAAATTTGGAGGCGATGCTAATTTTCTCTAGAGCAAACAATTGCTTCTTTCAGTTTATTTCGAAAGGCCAATGTTTCTATGAATGTCGGATTAATTGTTCTACTAAAATGTCACAGTTTTGTATCTGAAAAAATGGTTTTATCTGGGATTTTTGACACTCTCATTTACTCGATACGGATTTCTTCGTCGTTCGTCTGGTGCATATCTTTTGTGAATTTTTAACAGTTGAAACTTTAATGTATATGTTAGTGGATATTACAGACCGCTAGAAACCGCATAACGTAATATTTCTAATTACGCACTGAGAAGTCACGCTGCACTTACGTGTGCATGTAGGTGCAGGATTGTCCCAGACCAAGTTGCCTTGCGCATTCTCGATGCAGTTGGTGTAGAGAGGACCCACCCTCGAGTCGTAAGCGTTGTTGCAACCGAACTCACACTGAGAACCAAGGAAATTGCTGTCGGAACACACTCGGAAGCCGTTTACCGGTGTTGGTGCGTCCTGACATGCTTTTCCTGGAACGGCGAATGAAACGGTTTAGATTAAAGCATTACAGTTTTTTGATGTTTTTGAAGCATTAGCTTTTAACAATATCTCAAGCTTTGCCTAAACAAGAAGCAATCCGAATGCTCAGATAATCGTCTCTGCAGTATGCAATTCAAGGATGAGATTTCTAGTAAGTGGTCCGTTAAACTTTCCCAGATATGCATGGATTTATTCCGAAACATTTCTTTCACTTGGTGACATAGATGTAGTTGGTGTTAAAAGTCTTGTCAACGTTTCACTGATAGTAGACTGTTTTTTGCTAAACTTTATACAAACTAAACTAATACTAAAAAGAAGTCGGATATAGATAGTACCATTGAAATTTTACATTAAAAAACAAAACTGCTTTCACACTTCTGCACATGTTCCTTATCAAACGTCGCTTTTTTCTCTCAAATGCAAAATAATGGATTTTGACGTAAATACTACCACCTTCAGAATAAATACAAAAAACGAGTATGACAGCATTGAAAAAATTGAAATCCTAGCGCATTTTTACAAGTCCAAATGTTTCTTGCACGAATTGTTTGTTTTATGTTTTTTAGAGTTCGTAATGCTTTTTCTTGAAACATTAGAAAGGTTAGAACGTGTTCTATGCAAAGCTAGAACATCAATAAAGTGAAATTTGGAATTAATTTGGTAATACTTCGGTAAGGAAACGGCATTTAAAACACATGTTGTTTCAGACTCTACAAAAAACATTTCGCACTGGTTTGGAAAAATGAACAAGTGAAGCTTTAAAAATTACTAGTCGTTTTAACCAGATGTGCAGTATTTAATAAAACTACGCAAATCAATTAAAAAACAACAATTTTATAGGTTGATTGCATTTTCTTTCGTGAAAGATGGCCATTGATTGTACATTGCTGAGCAAAATTAGCAGCATCTGTGTCTTGTATTCTCTTTTCCTTCAGATGATTTGAAATGTTTATGGGACTTTTGTGAGCTAAATTGGAATTTTCAGGAAATATTCATCCATGTGCAGAGTGTGTAATGTGCGGAATGTGTAAGTTTGGACAGAAGAGATCCGAAAACTTTTTCGATGCGCTCTTAGTACTTACGAATACAAACTGCTGGAGCGTTTGACCACAACCCAAGAGCATCGCCGTTTGCGTCATCCACACACAATGTCTCCGTATTTCCACTACGTGAATAAGCAGGGTTGCATGTAAAGGTGCATACACTGCCGGCAAAGTTGCCATTTGTGCACGTGACATTTCCGTTAGATGGTGCTGCTTGCGGAGGTTCGCATGAGACAGCTGAAAAAGGCAGATCATTAAGCATGGTGATTTCTGAGGGCAAACGTGGACACGAGAGATGTTTTGTTTACGTTGGCATGTGGCCGGTAGCGATGACCAGACACCAAACCGGTCGCCGTTTCCGTCGTCCACGCAAGTCGAGACCGCAGTGCCAGCAAGTGCGAAGTTGGGATTGCAGATGAAGCCACACTGGCTGTTGTAGTTATTACCGTCAGTGCAACTGACTGCACCGTTGATTGGATCGGTGTACTGAGGCTGGCAGGTGATTTCTGACGAAAAACGAAAGGTTTACTGGCCATATGGTCATGTTTTTCTGCTTTGAGTTTTTGCATAGATTATGGAAGTCGCTCAAATCAGTCTTCCGAAGAATGCGATTGAAGAAGATAGGAAATTGAGTAAGTTTATACAAAATCGATTTTGTCACCGCTACTGACAGTGTGCATTGTATTGAAAGGATGCTAAAGTAGGCATGCGTTGTACAAGCCAAGATTTCTGAAACACTCGGAGGTTCTGGAAAACCGGTTGAAACCGAAATCTGGTTCAGTGAAAGAGTAATGACTGCCAGCATTGGACAGAAAGAAAAAACTGCCAGTCGTCTCACAGTTTGCAAACCATCAACTACAATCACCAAGCTGTCATGCACAGCTTTGACCGGAACAACGCAGAAAACATGCTCTACGAACTTGAACCACCTGAAATTCGCTGAAGAGTTACATGCTTGCATTGATCGTGCATGTAATAATCTACTCTACTCACGCTGGCAAATAGGAGCAGGATTTGTCCAGGTGCCTACAGTGTCGCCATTTCCATCGTCAACACACGTGGTAGTGCCGCTTCCTACTACCGCATAGCCTTCCACGCACGAGAATGTACACGTGCTTTGTGCAAAGTTTTGATTTGAGCAAACGACGTTTCCGTTGAGTGGACCGGATTGAGAAGGCTCACAAACAACCGCTGCGCAGTGAATTTTCAAAAACGATAAAGCTGGTGAATGGAATTGTAAACAAGTGCAGAACTTGACTTCAAACATGAAACCTACGCAAGCAAGACGGGGCGTCCGTTGACCAAACACCAGTCAAATCTAAATTGCCGTCATCCAAGCAGGTGGAAGCTGGACTGCCTACAAGCGAGTAGTTTTCAATGCACGTGAATGTGCAAACACTTCCTTCGTTATTGCCATCACTGCACGACACATTTCCGTTCGCTGGATCAGAGTGTGGTGGTGGACAGACTATTCCTGTGTAAGGAATGAAAGCCGGTTTTGCTAAGCGGTAGATTTCAGACGTTTGTCAACTGTTTAGATGAATGAAGAAAATACTTCTTATTCTGTGAACATTTGCCGAGCCCTGAAATGTTTTTCACCACCTTAGATGGATTTTACTTTTTTCACAATGTAAGAGCAGGAGGAACTTGATTGATCAAATATTTGAATAAACCAGAAAAGGCAGAAGGAGCATTGCTTTCTTTTACCGAAAACATTCTCTTGAAACTCGGAGCTCCTTCGTTTCCTTCCACAAAACCTCCATTTGGAATTTAAAAACCACAATATGGAATACCTCTATGTAAAAGTTTCACTTACGCTGGCAGGAAGGAGTTGGGTTAGACCACGCTCCAAACTGGTCGCCATTTCCGTCGTCCTCGCAAGTTGTTGTTGATTGTCCCACCAAAGAGTAACCGGCAGCGCAAACAAACTCACACACGCTTCCAGCAAGGTTTGTTTCCGAGCAAGATACTACTCCGTTTGCGGGACTTGACTGGGGCGGTTCGCAGGTGATTTCTGCGGAAGCGAGCAAAAAATATTGTACACGAATGTGACAGGACTTTGTTCACTTTTTAGTAACAGTCACACACCAAGTTTGAACTTAACGTGCGGATAATGCAATCAGCAGTTATAGTTTGGTACAACCACATCTCAAATGTCTCAAATTTCAGCTGCCCAATCAGGGAATGACGCAAAACGTGGTTTATAAATGAAATACTAACTCCAAATCGTAAGCCGTAAACTCCAACATGTGCAGTTGAATATTTATATTGACATAGTGTTGTTCTCCGTGCTTACTCGTGTAAAAGTGATAAATTGTAATACATGTTTAAACATAATTTGACCAAAGTGTATGTTCCACTTTCTGAATGTATCTTTTCCAGTTTCAGCTGCAATGTTTCACAGGACCATTTAACACTGTTAGTATGAATTCAATACTAGGTCGTTTCAATACCAATTGCCATGAGTGCTTAACGGCTAACGGTACATTTAAGGTTTTCAGCAGCATTTGCGGTGACATTTCAAACCGACATCCTTGAAATTAGGATAAAGCTCTTCCCTACTGTCATAAATGACGTTACATAAAAAACTTACGCTGACATACTGGTGCAGGGTTTGACCATACCCCCAAGCTGTCACCGTTGCCATCATCTAAGCAGGTAGACACTGAACTGCCAATGAGGGCGAAGTTGGCGTTACAGGTAAAAGAGCAATCACTGCCGACGTTGTTCTCATCGGTGCAGCTAACTACTCCATTGCCAGGAGCGGTGTGGGATGGTAGGCAAGTTATACCTGACAAAATAGGTGATACCTCAGATCTCAGATTTAACGTTGACTATTTTAAAACTACGAAGCATGAGCCGCTTACTGTGTGCGCTACTTGACACGCTTTTAGTTATTGGTATAGGACGAAAACTTACGTTGACAGCTCGGAATGGAATTGCTCCACACACCCTGTGCATCTCCATCGAGGTCATCTTGACAAACCCGGTTCGTGCTTCCAACCAGGGCATACCCAGCATTGCATGAAAACCTGCAAATAGTAAAAGAAAACTGATGACTTCTTGGACTATGTGGATTTTGTCAAATTCTCAAAAATGCCGAAAGAGTTAAATAACGCTCAGGCAGCAACTACAAAGCGAAACGAAGATCGACTTTTAAATGAAGTGAATGTTTTACGGCTTTATGACCGAGAGCATAAACAATATGAATGCTTGTTGATATTTCAAGATACAATTCATTGCTAGTGTTTTGCTTTCCAATTCAGACCTTCAACATGCAATGTTTGCCACAACCAGCATAGCACAGGTTCACACAACGTACATGCAGTTACTCCCCAAAGCATTGCCATTGTTGCAAGTAACACCTCCGTTTGATGGAGCTACTTGCTCTGGAGAGCAGGTGATTCTGACACATGTGGGTGATTCGCTGCTCCACAGGGAATTTTCCTCTGCGCGATACATGACAAACTGTTAACAGCTTAAATCAACGCCTTATGTGCTTTTCCACAAAATTTTAACAGTGCTATCAATGCCAACATTGCTTCCTTGCAATTTTGCTAAAAAAACATATAACGCAGCAATTCCGAACACCTTCATTTTTAGATCAGTTAATTTACTTTTGTCGCATTATTAAAAAAAATAGCCCCACAAAGAGGCTGAATCAACTCATTTTATGAGAAAATATAAGGATGTTGGCTTTGTCTGCCCATAACATTACAATATATTTTGGAACTTCACCAAAATATATTTCTGAATTTTATTGCTTTGTACTGTTTTCATATTAATCAAGCATTTTTCAGTTCCTACTTGGGAGAAAACTTACGACAGGTAGTTTGCCGGACTCCGTCGAGATAGAAACCAGGGTTGCATGTGTACGTGCATGTACTTCCGACTTGGTTAACGTTAGAACAACTTACTCCTCCGTTTGCTGGGGCTCTCCGTGGGGGGACGCAAATGTCAGCTAATAAGACAAAAAATGTTATCTTTCAAAGTTAAAATAATTTTGTTGCACTGCATAACTGTGAGGTTAGTAGTTTATTGAAATTACAAAATGATAAAGACATTCACAAATTACAAGAGATCAATACTAAGATCGACTGTTATTCGAATCCAAACCATGCCGCAAGAGCGCATGGGACATTCCTTTAACTGCTGTGTTCTCTCTAATTTGGTCGTCCATATAGGATTCGACGTAAATAGTTTAAAAATATGATAAACAATGTTGATTTGTAGCCACATTTCAATCCGTTAACTGTCGTCTGAATTGGTTAAACCATAACTTTGTCGCATTTTGCGCTAGCCAGACAAGTTCGCCCAGTTTAATGATCGATCATGACAACCGTTACCACCCCCGGTAATCAGATTAATTGAAGCTAAACTATGCAACGGTTCACTCGTGCACGGCACGAAAAACTTAACCCGACTTTCCGCAATGAGCCCGAGGCTATGATCAGTACGTTAGCGCTCGGCTGAACAACCCGTGCGGTATTGCGCCACTGCCCTCCGCCTCATGGTGCTGGCACGGAACGTCATACGGTGAATTAAACTGTGATTGGATGGCAGACAAGTGACTCAGATTTTTTCGAAATGAAGCACAGGAAGTCTCAAGTCTAACGTTGTGCCGAAAATTACTTGTATGACTACAAGCAAAACGTCGCTTACGCTGGCAAGTAGGAACAGGATTGTCGTAGGCTACAGAATTGTCTGCCCCTCGGACGCAGGTGCTTGTGGTAGATCCGACCAGGCGGTAACCTGAGTACAAAGCAAGAATGGAAATGTTTGGCGACATCAGCAAATTTCATAAAATGAGCCTAAAACTATTGCCACTCCCAAAGTGACTGGTATCAAATGTCACGGCGCGTAAACCGTGAGACGGATTCGAAGCAAATGCTTAGAACAAGTTTCCAACTTATTTGTCACTTAATCATTTAGTTGACGAGCTATCATCAAAAACGATTTTCTGAAAGTCACATGATGGCAGTAGTGAGGAACAAAAGGCCTTCAGTGGTCGTCGCGCAAGGCAACAATCAACATGAGGCAATACAAAGCAGTATTCTACGGCAACCGGCAATATCGTTTTGTACGTATGACAAATCAGAAATGGTGGAAAGGACGAACTCTTTCCACGGTTCGCCTTCTTGAAGAATGGGTGGACACAGTTACATTCCTCCAGTAAAACCTGTGCTTACCTGTGTTGCAAGTAAATGTACAGACTGAATTTTCCGCTCCTTCCGAAGGTTGACAGTTTTTCTGTCCGTTCGGCAGAGCCGGCAAAGCAATGCACACTGCGCAAAGCAAAGTGAAAAATTTCAATCAATTGCCAACAACCTGCCGCCAACTATCTAAATCAGTTACAAACAAAGAATACCAGCAAATACATTGATACTACTAAACGCAGTTGCTTTTCTCACAAGCGTATTTTTCCGTTTGTTAATTGCAAACTGGGAAAAATTCACGCAACGTCACGCCAACTTGCGATTGAAAACCATAAAACAGGTTCGTAACCTTTTATATGAAGATCCTGCACTACGGGTGCTCAGCAGATTCCATTTTATAATGAAATTTTCAACATTGATTCTTGAAACACCCTTATGTGAAAAAGCTCTGCTTCAGGGCAGCGGTTGCGCCTACACTTGTTATAGAGAAATTTTCTGTATAGCAATCTCGTCCTTTTTAATGAAATTCGACATGTTCAAACGATAAACATGCGCACGGCTTTAAGCAACGTTGTCCACACTACTTTACCTCCAAGGCAGCTTAGCAATGGTTCATTGCAAGCGTCTGCACTACAGCAACATCTGCACACTGTGTGGGGGACTTTTGGATTGCATTGAGTGGGAAACCACGCAGCCCGTGGGTTCTAAAAAACAAAACCGCATGTTTAGGTTTTAAGTTTGGCAGAAATACACAACGTTCAACATGGATGCTCCGTCTTAATCTTCACTTCCTTGGTTAAAAGAATTTCGTTCATCGAACATTCATTCTTGTTGAATGCTAAAACAAACACTTTGGCAAAATTGTCAAGGCAGCTAGCAACTATTTAGAAGGGTTTGGTAAAAACGCATGTACCACATGTTGATGTCTAACTGCATTTTTCCGTAATTCCATGAACAAGCAAATAAACTGAACAAGGAATGAATGAATTAACACCTTGAGTCTTACTTGTCAACACCAAAGAAGATATTCTACGTAATTTGAGGCCAGTGCTCCAAAATTAAATTTCAAGTTTGTTGAGAATTCAGCGCACCTGAATGTAGTTGTTGTCGCAGGCGTGAGCTTGTTTGCACATCTTCGTGATCCGCATTCCAACGTTGTCGGTCCTCACCTCATTTTGACATGCGCCCTGAAAATGTATGAAAATTAGCAGCAACCTCCACAAACATTTTCCCCTCGGGGAGCGCATAATCGTTTTTGTAAGAAGTCTCGTATCAATATGTTTTACCTTAAACCTTACGTAATGCGAGATTGAAATGCGCCATATTCTCAACTCAACCCTGCCATGAAAACATCAAAATTATTTTTGAGGGCTGTTGAACCGTTTTGCTCAAGGTTGTTTATTGAAATAAAGTGTATCTTGAATTTTGATGCTTCATATTTTATTCCTGTTGTGCAGACGTTTTTTCGCACTGGCAGTTCGTATCTACCACAGCATCTTGATTTTTAGGAGGATATTAATAAAAAATTGTAAGGCAATAACAACCTCACTGATTTGTGGGCAATAAAACAGCTTTCGTCGTTATCTTCCAACAAGCAAGGCATAAGCAACCGGACAGTCTCTCAAGTAGGTACCATAAGTTTGAAAACTAATTCGTGCAGTATTTAGTTCACCTGGCTCGCTTGGCATTCTCTTAGTTGCCCTTTCTCCTGGCACTCGGCGTTGGTTCGTGCGTTTTCGCAAGTCCAGCATTTCAGCCCTGCAAACAAACAAACCCTTTTATTTTCACACAATCACATGATTCAGTTCTGAAAACTGGAAGATCGACTTTCAGAGAAAAGACAAATTTTTTTGACGATTTTCGTGAGATTGAAGCCTAACTGTAAGAAAAGTATTTGGAAATTTTTCAGTAAAGACTTGCAAAAGCAACGTAACTTTCTTAGATAACTAATGCTAACAAAACTAAAGTCCAATTCTTTCTTTTTCCTATTTCAGGTAAATAGCATCATTAGACCTCTTTCCATTGAGCTTGAAAAAATATAGATGCAGTTGAGCACTGTTAGGTTGTATAGGTTACTTTTTGTTAGATTCAGCACTTAGAATTAAAGCAAAAGCGAAAAGTTGCGGATTTGTCTGACTTCATTATACACGAAACGATTCTGCCATTGGACGCCATTCCGCGCACAATAAGCGCTCCGCTGAAAAAGGCATTTTACGTGACGCCAAATGATGTCATCGATCAAGGATTTGCAGCAGAAGTGTTGCACAGCCGCGAACCGCTAATAACCATCTTGACAGCTCAGTGTTTATTAAATACTTTAAGGCTTTATAAAAAGTCCATGTAGAGCAAGCCAGAAGCCATGAATTTTTTAGCCTGCGGCAGCATGTTGTCGACTTTCTTTCAACTATTGCAAATGTTTATGGCACGCTGAACACAAGCAACGTCGTCTGATTAACATGATCCAAGCAATGCTTCTTTACATTGAAGCTAGCCCATGTTTTCAACTTCTAACCACTGCAGTGTAATTCTTGTTTTCTTTATCTTGAGTCAGGCTAGACAAAGTCAACAATTGAACAAGTTTGAAATTTGTCAATGTGATATAATTTTTTTCAAATTGCGTGAAGTGATGCTTACTACTTGCTTGCCTATGAGAGTGAAATGTACTGACACAAAAGTTACATTTGGAAAAACTGCAGAAATACTTCATTTTAATTGGGTTGGAAATTGCAGCCAAACGCAAAAACAACGACCTTCACTGTTTACACGTAGCTCGCAGTAGATATTGGTTTCATTTCAAGGAAAATGTGTGACTTCGTTGCTAATGTTGTGATGAATGATTGCTACTTAGTGATCGCCTCAGCAATTACAGCGTCTTTCTAAAAACAAGTAGTTTCGCTTTGCGGCAAATCAAGTGATTTTTTTAAAAGTAATTCATATTTTTTTCTGCAGAATTTTGAGATTCACAATTCATTGGTGAAAGTTGAAAATATCCTGTCAACAAAATTAGAAGGTATTCAATCCTTGTTTTGTGAATTTGTGTTGAAATGCTTGCATGGTACATTTTTTGGCTTCAGAATAAAAATTAATATTGAAATAAATGGCAATCGCTGTTTCAAAAACTTATGGCGGGAAACAAATGCAGCGGCAAAGAAGTAAATCGGTAAAATAATTTTATTTATCTTACACAAAACCATGCCGCTTTTTCATAAGTAGTCCTTTTCTGGCTTAATTGTGGTTGCAGACAAATTCTTTATTTCTTCAATACAAATCAACATCCCTAAAAGCGACAAAATTATCTCGGTTTCATGCCAATATCTAATACGATTCTGGAACAAATGAAACACTTATACAAAAATTTTTATCAGTCAATGATTACTTTCTATTGCTTAATATTTTCTATTTAATTACTCCAAACCCGTTGCAAAGATGTTATGTAACGAGCAACATAGCGCAAAGTCTCATTTAGCTTATTAGCTTTAACATTAGCTGGTTAAACAACCGATAAGACATGTTGATTCGAAGTATAACTATAGCAACAGGGACCATAACTTTGTAACCTACGCATGCGATGCTCCTCCCATCGATAACGCACTCAGTATTAAACCAAGTTACTTAAATAACCCTGTTTTCTGTTCAGTTTGCCTGATCTCCGGTATTTTCACGTCTGTCAAATCATTCTAGTTGTAATAACTTGACTGTTTACTTCGCAAGATATTATCTAAATTACGATTAGCGTTAATTCCAAAATTTGTTTTAGATGACATTTGAGAAGACAGAAGAAATCAGGTAAAGAAATTATGAAAATTCATTTTCAAGCAAGAAAATACTTTTTTTTAAATGCTGCGACGGGAAGCAGCTTGAGGAACTCATAGTCATATAACCCTCCAATCTTTCTGTGCGTTATAAACTTAAAATTGGTTATAATGTTAACATCACAAGCTGTGCATAGAAATCCTGTTTTCGAAAAACGGCTGAAATTAAAGTTCTAACAAATTTTCATTCAGTCTCGCAGCAGTTTGTCAACGTAATTGGAGCCAATATGGAAAAACAACGAAAACCGTTATTTCCACTGCAACCGCTTTATTAACAGAAAAACAAACCGGGCATTTGTGGTTAAATGTAAGTGGGTTTTCTATTTTGCAAAAGAACTTGAAAAACCTAAGTTCCAGAAAAAACGTGACAATATGCCCGGGAAAAATATTTTGGTTATTGCGAAAAAGCAAATAAAACATAAGAATTTGTTAATATGCTGCTCTAGCTACGTTTTATCTTTGCAAGGATATGCTATACAGACCAAGCTTTCAGGTTATCCATTCCTTTTGTAAATTAATAAACAGTCTGCGAACTCCATATAACTACTTATTTTAATATTTCTTACCATGAGCAGAAGCCAGAACAGCGAAGGCGACCGTAGTGATACAGAAAAACTTCATCGTGATTTACTCGTCAGAAGTGATGCCTCATCTTCTGGACACTGCCTTTTATAAACGACCACCCGGTCAATGTAAGCTGAGCGTGCGCTCGGCCCGCCTATCAGCTTTTTTCCAATGCATCACGTGACCCCACGATTTCAAAACCGCGAAAATAATTTTTGTTTTTTCCGTTAAAGAAAACCTGTTGCACACGTTTCTCAATATGCCCTGCAAATTAGAAGCATATTTGTCTCCTATTTTTCATGCTTTGAATGGTATTCAGTAATTTTTGCTAGGAAATTATCAACTTTTTTCACAGTTCTTCGTAACAAACATTGCAGACGCAAGGTATAATACAGTATCTTTCTCTGCCCACGACCTGTCGTCGACGATGCAAGGTTATTACAGTTCGGTGGTCATGTGTCGCAATGCCAAGCATATGCGGATGCATAACAAGATTACGAAGAGCTCAGCAGTTCCAAAGTTTCTGCGTGAGAGCTTGATTCTGCCGAATAGGATTTTTGAAGTCACGATTGTTCTTTTCAACTTGTGATCAGTTTTCTGTTTATAAATAGTGTAGTTTTAATCAGACGAAGCGCCTTTGTCGTTTACAGGATTCTATTTTTTAGTTCACGGTTGTCCACACCGCACGTCTTTGTCATACGTTTACGGCGCCAGCTCCTGTCTACACGCTCAATCGTCGGTCGCCCGAAATGGGCTTGCTCAAGACGAGGATGAAGCGTGGGCGATTGTACACAAGGACCACAGCTCAACTGTCAGACTCACACACAGTAATTACGTGCTGTGCATAGTCGCCATAATAGAATTTAAAAGGCGTAACCGCCTACCGAGTCATCAGCACCTGTAGTTGGTTTCATTAAAAGACCAAGACCGGGTCTCGCTTGCTTTGCCGGTGAGAAGTTTCACAACGATTGAAATAGTTCGAAAAAGAAGCCCACACAATGATGAACGTCCTCTCAGTAGACAAATCAAGATAATGTCCTCCTTAATCAAGCACTGTTGTGGTGTTTACCTTTAGAGCAAGGTACAAAGCCACCATTTGGGGAACGATTCGCCCTGCGGTGTGTCTTGCACTGCCAGGCAACGATACCTACTTTTTAGCTATCGCAAAGCACCAAGGAGACGTACAAACCCACTCTTAATTAGGTAATAAGCAGGTTCGCCTAAACTAGTGCGGTATCTTATCTTACTTGTTAGCCAAGAGAAGCAGTGATCAGCAATTTCTCCATGATATGGCTGTTTTCTTGGTTAGTTTGTAGGAAAGCTGCTTGGTGGCACTCGCAGGTATTTGTTTTTTACCCTATAGGCTCACTTTTCGCGATAAACACTCCATACCGAACGATGATTATTGGCCTATCTGCTGCGGGGAACTCTGCAGTTATACAAAAGCTGTCAATGTTGGCCTTTGGTGGAACTTGGAAATCTTGCAAAACTGTACAAGAAACAAGATTTAAATCGCATCAAATCATTGTTGAAATGTTGTTTCTTAAGTAGTGAATGATTCATTGGTATAAGCGACAAAAAATAGAACTTGTGTCAAAACGCATACTCGATACGAAAAATGTGTGACATCGTAAGCCTGTAAAATTGGCCAACATCACTAAATTAATGAGTTTTATCTAATGAAGTTCTGAAATTAAACTTTCTTTCTCGATGATGAATTTAACCAAAATGTTTCTGTTCTAATTTTATCTTGATTTACTTGTGCATGCCTCAGGAAGCTGTGTGTGAACAGCAGTGGTCAATGAAACAACGGCAGCTTCGCCAAATAGAACATTTCTCGAGTTGCTGAGCGACGCAAGTTTTTCATCGTTGTGGATGATGCCGAGTAGATGGAAAAGCTGGACCTTGTGCTGGATGGACGTCGATAGGGAACTACTTGTAGCTGCTTTCAAGCTTTCACTAAAACTTTTAAACCGAAGATTCGATTATTATCTACAGTACATTGTGAATGTCTTTGCTGCAGGAGCTTTGTGGTCAGAAACATCACTTACGATGGCCCAGGGAGTGGACCGATAATTACAATACTTCGTTATAAAATTTTAACTCATAATTAAATTTCAGTGTAATATTGCTCGATTGCTGCCTTCTCACATATTGATTGACATTTACGTATATTTTTAAGGTTTTGTGCCGGTTTGTTGAGCAGATGATGTCAGGCTTTACAGTGTGACTAAGATGGAGACAGCATATTTTGATATTAATAACGTAGCCTTCTTTGCGTAAATGTTTTACTGTCACAACGATTGCAATCCAACACATATTCTGGAAGCATCTCGTTCACTGAATTGGTTAAGTAACCCGTATCAAATGTTTTCAAAAACGTGGTCACAGATTTATAAATATTTAACCAAATCGCCCTCTTCGAGGAGTCGCAGAATTTTTAACTATATTAAAAAACAAATGACTCACAGACTCTTCGACTTTAGATGATGACGCAGCTGAAAAACGTAAGACAGGCCCGTGGGGATGTGCACCTCACTCGTGGGGAGAAAAGCTAAATGCGGTTGCGTGGCCGCATCAAATGCCTGTCTCTTCAGCAATTTCAGATTTGAAAAAATACCACAATCTTCTCACTGAATCGCTCAAAGTAAAAACTGCGTGCGTCAGGATGCATGCGTACGTTGGCGCGTAGCAAGTAGTATGGAGTGAAGTCAAATTCTCCCCACCACAAGTTTCAAGTTCAGTCAGGGATATATCGGATCTCTTAAAATGAACACAAAACAACAGTGCAGTGACGGGCATATTTGCAAATTTGACCTATTTGTCACAAAACTTGAATGTTTTGCAGTAACATAGCTGCTGTCGCCGCCGTAAACCTATTAAAATAAACATTAATTCCATTTGAAACACACAATATGGTGTTTGTTACACATCAAAACCAGTCATTTTTATCTCTCAATCTTATTTACAGCAGCTGATGGCGTTCGTGTGTTCTCATTTAATCTTGCTATCAAAAGATGTACAGTGTTCACCATAAACGTTTTTCCACAGCTCAAACAAATTTACATGGATTTGTGGGTTTTAGTTTCTCCACACCTTTGAAATGAAATAACTCATCATGATAACTACATGTACACGGGCATTTACTCATCTGTAAATAGCGTTTGTGTGTTTGTTTTTACCTTGTCTTTTCCTTTCACATGACTGATGGTAGTACTGAAGGTTGTCATTCAGTGTTTTTAGACGAGACGACCTCGTGGTCTTTCCCGAACCAGTAAATATTGTTGCTTGTGTGGAACTTTGTTCCTAAAAACGCTGTAACTTCCGCATTATAATCTACACAATGCTGTACGATCAAAAAATCCTATATACTACTGCTCCATCAAAAGTTTGCAGGAGCATTTTAGGCAAGAAAAATAAAATGTAGCACTGAACAATTTTCACTTCAGGCTGCTGGTCAATACCAAAAATTTCAACTAAACACATGTACGTATTGATGCAGTATTTTCGTGTGCTTGTCAAAAATGGAAAGTCAAAAACACCAACCCACCGATCTGCTAATGGAGTGAATTTAGTAGAAAAATTTTCTGTGTGCACATGCAGCTTGTTAGGAATTTTCATTTATTCATCCTAAAGCAATTATAACCGATGTAAAAATTTTTCAAAAATTGCTTTGTTTCTTTTTATTTTTCAGCAAAAACGCCGTTTGTGAAAAGTATTTAAAACTACAGTAAGTCTTCGGAATAAAGTACATTTTGCTCTTCTAAAACAATCGTTAAGTGAGGCTGGTGATGATCTTCACTCTCAAATATCTACACAAAGTTACATGCATTTTACGAACGTTTTCCTGCCTTTGGTGCACTAAATGATAGTGAAGATTTCTACAAACAATACACAAATGCATCACACTGGCAACATTTAGTAAACTGTTTGCTGCTCACGGACAGTATTGTTGTTTAACCATGCTTTAATGCGCGAAAGAGTTATTTTTTAAGGTCCGACCGCGGTGCATTTGTGGTAAGTTATAATCCGTCATATATCACTTTTCCAATTTTAGTTTGGTTTGCCACCCTGTAAGCAAGATGTGTACAAAACCTCTTTCGGGTAAGACGAGTTTCAGCAAGAGGTATGCTACAAGCAATCTTGTTATAGATATAAAAGTTTTTGTTTGAATGAATATTTGGTTGTCTTCAACGTTACGTTCTAAAAAGCATAATACTGGGTGAGGGAGACGCCTGAAAGACATTAGGGATGTTTATAAATCTCCGTAAAATCGAAAATAATGAATACATCGAAGCATTTATTCTAAACATAAAATAAAATATATGTATCTTAAATTCTGTGAAATCCCTACGTGGCATTTTTGCTGCAGCAAAATGATTTTATCTTCTCAGTTTTAGCAGAACAAATCCAAATATATAGTACGAACGTTCACCCCCGTTTTCGCACGACAGTCAGCAAGATCAGCAAAAGAGGTGAATCACAAATAACGGACAATGAAGCAATACATAGTTGAACTACGGCACAGACGGCGCTTCTCACTATCGTGCGCAAATCTGTTTAGGTGCGAAACCATTAGGCGTCACTATGACGTATGGAACGTGGTATTTATATGTTGTCACGTGCAGCTTTTCAAAACCTTAGATATTATTCTTCATATTATGACATATTTTCACATGACCATGGCCTTGCGCACAATCGAAAAGAGTACGGAGAATTCTTTTGCATCACACTGGTTGTTTCGACAATTCTAACTAATTTTGGACATGATGGGTTTGAATGTCTGACTACTTGATGTCAATTATTATTTTTTTTTTTTTCTTCCCACAGAGGTTTACGCAAAATCCATGTGTCGCAGAATGAAACCATCAATTTTAATCGAGCAGACGAAATTGAAACACTTTTGGAAGATTTCAATTACAAATTCAAATGTTTGAAACACAAAAATTCATTTGTTTTTGAACCAGAAATAGAATTACATTACAGGTAGTTATAAACAGCTTCTGATTTATAGAACTTTTAGGTGCGCTTTGCAACATGCAGCGGCCGCACCGATGTTCAATAAAGTATCTTTCAAATTAAATTGTTGAATAAGCTTTTTTCCGTCGCTTAAAATTCGTGTTCCGCGTGAAAGCTGTCAACAAATTAATTCGTGGTGATAGGCATCAAAGTTGATAGCCCACCCAACTGGATTGACACTTTGTCATGTGATAAAAATTGTGTGTTGCTTGTAAGCCCCTCTTCTCTCTGGCATATGCTGTATTCATCAGCCAGAAAACGCGATACAATTACGACAGGATTAAAAGCCCGCAAAGTCACGGATCTTAACTTGGAAAAGGTCCTGTCTCTTTATCTTGACTGAAAAATCTTATCTGTTTCTGCTGTAACAAGACGACACTTCAATTTGGTAGTGCTTCATCGAATGCAAATCGACCGCATGGCTTTCCATCAAGCTAAATTCGGTGATAATATTTGCGCGAGCTTAATCACTGCCTCGTTTCAAAGTATACAACGTGTTGATGTTCTTTCAAAGCAGATTGCTGACGCACAAGGAACTTGCTATAGCATAGGTGTAGCCAGGGGGGCAAAGGGGCCATGGCCCCCCAAAATGTTTAGAAAGCATAGTCATATTGTGCTTTGAGAGGCATTTTTCTAAAAAAATAGCGTTATTCGCCTAAAATCAAAAACATTCTGGCCCTCCCCAATACTTTTGCCCCGCCCAAATGTTTGGTCTGGCTACGCCACTGTGCTGTAGTGTTGTAAAATGTCAATAGTCCACTTCGATATTTCTTCTGTTTTTACAATCAAATCCACGCCTATTATGAATAAGTATTACAACATTTCACAAGACCATTAGAACATACGACCATAACAACTTTGAACTGAAAGAATGATTTATATTCATTTATATTCAAGCTGTTAGGTGAAACCGGCAATGCGCGTACTGTTTCTCACCAAACACCTCACCACAAATCATTTTGGAAATTTGTAGAAAATGAAACTTCTTTTTCAAACTAAAGGTTTATCTGACCAAAGCGTTTTCAGAACAATAGTTTCTAATCTATGTTGCAATTCTCACCATCTAAAACTTTGGGTTAAACTTGCTAGTTATTTCAGTTATCTCCAGCCTTAACGTAAACGTAAGTTAACATCCTCTTCATTTGGGAGTATTGGTTCATCACAAAAACAAAGAAGATTCAAACCGTTTTTTTTATAGGAAAAAAGTGTTTCTGATCATATTTTGAAAATATTGAACGCAGTTGCTGTCTATTGGCCATTGAACAACTCTACGTGGACTTACGTTTATTTTTTACGCACAAATCACCTGTTTATCAGTCAATTCGTGTTGCAATTTTCTAATATCGGACACCAATCATTCATCATGGGAATTTACTATAAGTGACAGAAAGGAGGCATTGTTATTCTGCTAAAACAGTAAAAGAGTTTTTCACAACTGTTGAATGGAACGCATACAAAGACCTGAATGTCTTCTTCAGAAACGTCTTAAACATATTATAATTGTTATTGATTTAAACTTTTCACTTATTCGGCATTATGAAAGCAAAACATGATGAAGTGGTCATTCGTCCATCTCTTGATTAAGATGAAAGCTATACCCTTTTTCCATTTGGAAGGTCACCATCTTGTTTAAGAACTTTTCGATTGCCTGATTTATGCAAGTTGGCTGAAATATGCCAATTGGTATATTTTATGCAACAGAATCGTTCAACATGATATAAACAGATTTAGTCAACAAGTGGTGCCATGCGTTAACTGGTTACGTCAGAAAAAATGTGCTTTGCACCGCGCTTGCGCATTTGTTTTAATCTGATATATGGTGGTTTAAAAAGTCCATTCGTAGTACACGAGCGTTTGAAAAAACTTTCAATCTGCATTGTGAGCGACACAATTTTCATAGAAATGGTTTTGAAAAATATTTTTTTGTACTTAAAGAGGCGATAATAATATCACAGCTCCGCAAATTCGCGGGCTTGGATAACCGCTCGTCGCAATAATAGAAAATAATAATGTTCACACTTTCCGAATTACACGCTTAAGTGTTGTTTCAACGCAGTTCCGCATAGTCAAGACAACGAAGACAGGTTTCTAAAACAGGTTCAGTAAATAAAATAACTCACGAAAGTACAGACAAGAACAGCTACAAAATTCACTGTAATATAAAGGAACCAAGTAACATCAACAACGATGCTGAAATACGGAATTGACACTTTTTCTGATTGTCAAATTCAGCAATTTGGCCGAAATCGACCACTTTAGTTAATTCAAATTCGACCGCACCCGACCGAACAAGTTAACTCCAGGCGTGTACGTACTACATTGCGCTTCACCAACAAATGCCGCAATGGCAACCGATCGGCCCAAAGACAAAGTTATCTCAACGTTACAAAAAGTTTTACTTAATTGTTTACCTGAAAACCTTTACTTATTACCTTATTTAATAACTTTGCTGTTAGTTGATGCTTCAGGTAATTTGCGTTTAGAACAGTTAAGATTATAGAATCCACGTCTGTTGCTGTAAACGCACTATTATGCATGACATGCATCATCACACACAAGATAAGCCATTGAGGCTGATAGATTTCTTGCCTGTGCAGAGGGCTTTGCGAGCTACAATTGTTGATAGTTATCGTGATTACGATTTTGAGCTAGAAGCTCATTGCATTGAATTGAATCGCGCCCAACAGGAGCGAATTTTGTTTGAACCGCCCATTATGTGATATAAAAATTGCAATAATTTTAGTGTGCTTGAATGTTAAGTCTATTTATCGATTTTTCTTATTTGCTTGCATTACCTGAGTTACTTAAGTAGTCTGTAAGAAATTACTTATTACTTAAACAATACATTTTTTACTTGAACACAGCCCTAGCCATGATTTGTGCCAAAACGTTATGCAAAAAAGCAGAAAAATCCAGAAATTAAAGGAACGCATTGCATGGTTCACAAAGCGGCGCTCGTTTACAAACCCATTCTGAAGACTTCACGAACATTTGTCTGTCGTAATTGAACTCGTTAAGTATGTAAAACGCTCTGCGCTGAACACTACACTCTTTAACAATCTCTGTAAAGATGTTGATGTCGATCACATTGCACTTTCGTATCATAAAAAGTTTGTTGTTTGCTGACTCTCAAAGGAAAACGTGGTCTCTCGTGTTTTCGAACTATGAAAAGAAGTCGGTTGTTTTGTGTTGCGGAACAAAAAAAGACATCTTGTTAGCATTTGCTGGAGACGGATGTGCTGCGTACTTATCTTGCCTTGCCGATATATTCGAAACATTAAATCGAGAATACAAGAAACTGCAAGATCCCGGCACTAACATAATTGTGCATGCTGATGCGATCATTTTATATATGGCTAAACTCAAACGTTAGAGTCAGTGGGCAATAAACGACAATTTCGCATCATTTCACTTCTTGACTGATGCAACTAGAGATGATTTTGAACAGAATTTGCAGCAGGACATCATGAATCACCTACAAAACCTGCAGGGGTTTGAATGACATTTTCCCGAGATAAACACTTCCAGCATTTTGAGTAAATTAGTCAAAAATCCATTTCTAGGTGAAGTGCAAGCTGTCCTGAAACAATAATGGAAGACATCATACAATTCGCAAACGACTCGTTTGCAAAAGATAAGTCTCGCTCTTGCAATCTACACTGAAGGAGTTTTGTGTTAAATTGCAATCAACGCTGTCATCGCTGTAAATGCATTTCTTCCTTTCATTTCAACCTACAGCATTTGTTCGAGTCGAGTTTTTCTACGTTGCTATCAAATCTAAAGAACGAAACTGGCTTGATGTTGAATCTGACATATGTTACGAATTGCCTAATATTGTATTGCACCAGACGTTGAAGAGCTATTTCCAAAAAATTGGGGCAGCCGTCACATTAAATATGATTATGCTGTTGTTGCCCAAGAAATTAAACTTAGGCAGGTTTCTAGCCAATAACTTCTGTTTATTCTTGAGTAATTTGTCAGTTTCGTTTTTTTTTAAAGAAATTATCACCGCTGAGTGGTTTGGTGGTAAATGTGTTAATCTTGCTTGGTAAGCGGTAAAATATAGCAAAAAAGAACTTTTAAGAGCCACTGGGCTGGAAAAACTTAACGGTGTTTGTCACCCTTAAGAAATATTGTGTGTTTGTCTGCAGTTTCTACCAGAATCTCAAAACATCATAATGTTTAGCAAGACGTTTTGGTTTTGTTTCATTTGTCGCGGTTGGGTCTGCGCAGTTTTTTCACCGCAGTCTTGAGGTTGTTTATTTTCCCTGAACTTGTGTTGGCCTTTCTACGTTTCACACCTGTTAGCATTGCTTGCAGATGATAGGACTGACGATGCGTAGTGTTACGTGAAATCGATTTCCTATTAAAAATTTGTGATTGATTCCTTGCTTTTTTCACTTGTGGAGTGAAGTTACTTGACCATCATAATTGTTAACATTTGTTGCTGTGACACTTGTCGAACTGTCAACTCCGCAACCTTGATTTTGACACCTTGAAAGTACGCTTAAAATGTACCAAGATTTACGCAATACCCCTCCAGCGCTGGTGAAATACATTTTTGGTTTTGTTTTCATGAGAAGGCATTATTGCTAACAATTGTCCAAATTTTTGTGGGAAACTTATTTTCGGGGCTATCATTTAAATGCGTACTAGTAGCGCGAGAGAACCTCTACGTACTGATATACACCAAAACATGATTAAATACGAACCGGTATATTAAAAATTTTCTATAGTATGAAATGCTTGCCAAAATCGTAACTGCGCGTTTTGCTGTCTCGATCAAGCGCGAAAGATACCATTTAACATATCTTATTTGAGCACAGTCGTCATATGTCCTGTGCAAACTAAGTTTCTAAATATTTTATCACTTAATAACTCGCATCGGGTAATACACAAACAATAGTAAAAATTGCATATCTAAACCTTGTGCTGTATTTTGTCAGAAAAGAAACTCTTGTTCGTTTACCCTGTTCAACTTCATCTGGTATACAGCATCTGTTTCCAGCCGTTGCTGCGTGTTTTGATGCACGCGCGTACTTGGAAGTGTATTTGTTAAATTTAAGGGCAGAAGTTTCAAGCCATTGGACGTATGCATTCGTTTCATCATTTAATAAGTCAAACGGAGAATTAGTTGAGCCACAAAATTCAGCAAGAGTATTTGTTATCACTCAGGTGTAGTTAAAAGATTCTAATTTTAAATTCCCAGCGGATTCGGTGTATTGTGACGTATGAAAAATGTGTGTCGTTTTTCGTGCACTGAACCGTATTACATAAATTCCAGCATTGTGTCCATCAGTTGGGGGCCGGTGGTGACGGTGTACCCATCCGTAGTCTGCACCCCCAAACGGAAATGGCTGAAGGTCTTCCTTAAGCTTTTTGTTAAATGTGGCCTTCGTTTTATGCCTGCCCTTCCTTCAGCGAAAATGTGGCGACGAACCTTATCGCGAGCATTTTGGAAATGTATTCGTGAACCTTTCATGCTCGCGCATTATGCACAACAAGCACGCACGTTGCACAACGAGTTTCAACAAAGCTTGGCTGCCTAAATAAGAAGTTTGGAGCCTAAATAAATTTGAAAAGGGCAGTATCGCAATGGTAACACTTAACGTTGCAATTAAAAAGTCAAAAGGGCATGATACGATCTAAGCTGCCGTCTTGGTTGTGTGCAGACGCTACGTTCTGAGCTGCGGTGTTTATTGTGTTTGCAGAATACAACATATATGCCTGATCGACGAATGGAACGTGAAGCCAAAGCAATCAGATCGCGCTCCACCCGACCAAAAAATTAAATATGTTCCTATCCACACAACTGACTGAATGCCTCTTCTTTTTAGACAAAAATATGAGCAAAAGCTGACTTTGTTTTTCATAACTGAAAGAACTGGGAATTTAATCCTCATCATTTTTCGAAAACTTTATTTTTTCGTTGATTTTGCAACCACCGTTGCAGAGGTTAATGTTGCAGATTAAACGGCACTTGCCGATGTCGTTCGAAACTCTCACGGGAGAGTTCCCTCGAGGTCCCACAGAAGGGAAGCCGTCAGGGGATTTCCCACAGAAGGGAAGCCGTCAGGGGATTTCCACGCTTTTTGTAGAAAACAACTTTCTGTGTTACAGAGTGGTTGGTGAAGCGCCAGACAAAACTGCTTTTTTTGAAACATTTTTATTTTGAAACGCTAAAAAACAGTATTTTGATAAGTGATAACTGTTGATTGTGAATTAAAGACCTTAATCTCCATCGAACCGCATGTTTATTTAAAAGCAACTTAACAACATCTTATGATTTGAAGGAAATCAAATTTGATTTTCTGAAAAATTTGTCTTCATCCTCAGTAGAACAACAATTTACCAAAAGTAAGTAACATTTGTCTGAGTCAAACATTTTGAAATGAGTATTGGCGTCAGGCTACAGGGCCAGTATAGAAGCGCAGTTTACTTGAGTCACCAGGGATACATGCATCAAGCGTTTCAAATCGCTGCCGGAGGCCACGTTTTCTGGTTCATCAAAATTAACAACACGCAGCAGGAACTGTTTGGTGTGTTCGTGCACATTTAAGCTCATGGAATTTCCGCGTTCTTCAAATCTGCTGATGAGGTTGCGCTTAGTCAATCCAAACATAGGTTCCATCACAACCATAGTCTGTTTTTCATTTTCCTTGAGCAGAAAAACAAAAAACTGGTTCAGGCGCGAAATTCCCTAAGAGGTCACGTGCTTAGCTAATTCCTGACGTCACCTGTTTGTTATTCACAATGAACTAAAAAAAATTTGTTTCGCGCATGAAAGTATATCTTAAAGATGCAAAGAATTTGTATTGCGCTTCCAGCTCACGAATAACATAGGAAAAAATTGTTTTCCCCAAAAACTAGTCAGAAAACCTATACAACCACTTAACAAATACTGAACACTTTCGCCTTGTCTCTCGTGAAGCGATGGGTACAAAACGTTCAGTGTTGGTGGATAGAGCTTAGAAAAATGTCAGATTAAATCACAAATCGATAAAATCTCTATTGTGCGATGGCGTTTTATTTTGAGGAATCGAATACTTTTTGGTATTGATCATTCACAGTTTTGGCATAGCATGTATAATGAGTGATAAACCATGCCGTAGGTATTGAAAGGAACTGCACAAAAATACTTCACTTTGTAAAGCCCTTCCTGGACTGAAACAACCTTAAGGTTCATTCAGGCCAAAGTGCTGTACAGTAAGAATTCAAATATTTTTTTTGCCGATTTAAGCATTGGAATGTTACTTCAAAAATTTTCTTTTCGCACTACAATTGCCCTTTGCACAATCACCGGTGTTTCTGCTTTTGTTGTAATGCAATGATGGTCTTTCATATTTTTGTTTTGATGATCAGATTTTATCCACTCTGTCATAATATGCTTGATTGCCATGAAAGGTTTATCGAAAGAATTGATGCTTGTTTATCACACAGAGTATTTCATGTCTTCCCAAACTCTTATGCGATCACCTCTTTCAATATTCAGAAAACTCTTCGAACACCCTTCACGTTTGACAGAGATCAACAGTCCACAAAATTTATTTCGAAGATTTTATTCAAACATTAATCTTAATTTCTTTCACTCAATAGCAAACAACCAAAAACATTTGTAAGATTCCTGAATTAATCAGTTTAATGGGTGCGAATTCTTCTTGCTGATTTTTCGTTTTGCTGCCTAGCAAGTTAAACTGTGGCTCAGTCTTCGTCAACGCTATAATCAATGTGGTTTCAATGTTAACACTTAAACGGTATCTTGTTTTGGTGTTAGCCAGCATTGAAAAAGCAGACTAACACAAATATAACATATGGCAGGAGTGCACTTGCTACTAAAGTTGGAAATTCTGTTCTAGCGCTAAGCCAAAAATTGCAAAATTGTTTTCCGGGAAATTCTAACTGGAAGTTCGAATCTGAAGATAGTTCAACCAGTTCTTCCTGAGAATTTTAAATAGGTGCTGACTGCTTCGTTCTTGTACAGCAATTGTTTTTTCGCTTGATGTTATCTAAATCTGGATCAAAATACTTTTGAAAATTTTCAACAAAGCTGACAAACGGTTAAATATAGAACAGCTTCATCATATCATATACCGCAACACTGTTGGCGAAAATCACTTCTGCAAATAAAAATATTTCGAATCGTTTTCAGTTTTTTTCTACAAATGTATGTGTTTTTCATAAACGTTTCAATTTAGGATTTCAGTGTAAAAATATTGATGTTTTCTCACTTGAGGGTCAAATTAATTCCGTTAAAGGTTTTTAACCAAATCTGATACATAACGTGATTTCCACAACCAGCTTTCATTAGAAATGTAGTTGACCAACTTAGAATTTTTTTGTTACACAAATTATGACTCCCGTTTACAACATTCATAGATTTGCTTTTCGACAGCCACTTTATTTGGCAATGTAGTAAAAGTGCTTTATTGTCCGATATCATTTCATCACAAATATTTGCAAAACAACGGATTCTAACTGCAAGGCTTTAAAATTAAATTGAAAACTTTCACAGCATCTGGCAAAGCTGAATTTGGATCAGACGAACCTTGTTGGCTACTTAGACCTCGCCATAAATCATAGAGTGTGTAAATGTCCTGTAATGGATGCATCACTTACAGATCATACTCTAGCTTGAAATTCGGCTGCACCCCCTTTTATTTTATTCCTGCGCTCCGACACAGCCCTTCTATTGCATCCTCATATCTGTGAAAAAATTGTCAACTTTATGTGAAACAACTATGACTGTGCTTACAGTGGTTCACCTTTCCAACCGGACTACCCTATTCCTAAATATATTGGCTTGGGGACCACATCGTCTGCGATTATGTCATTTGTCAAAGTGTTTGTTGTTGTTGTTGTTTGTGCATATGATGGTTACAAGGAAACAATTTGGCATTTCTTCCGATGACCTCCTTATTTTCACTGGGGACCCCGTAAAGAACCACTGCCGCAGTACTTTCAAAGTCGTTGTCAAAAAAGTAAATCGTTTTTGTTGTCGTCATTCTAAATCTAAATGTATCTACAATGGGCCAAGGCCAAAAGATTTACCTCATTTGTAATCTCTGTAGATTCATCAGGCTGAACTGGAAATTTACAACTTTCTTTCATTAGTAGAATGAGTTGCTCGCGTTGGTCTTCGCTGATTTCGGAAATGCGTTTTGGCACCATAATGTTCAACAAAGGAAATTTTCGCATTTCATCGGCTTCGTTTATGCCGTCAACAATATCAGTTTTTGAGACTAAGTGCAACGGATAGAAATTCTTCCCCAATACTGTACGTTTTCTTACTTTTCCAATCGGCAAAGAGTCTTCAAAAGATGCTATTGCAAAATTCTCTGAATTCAAAGACTCACTTTCAAATGATTGTCTTAATCATTGTAACGTTTCTAATTGTGCGATTGAAAAGCTTAGCATGTGTATTGCAACATGAATTGCGCTTTGTGGTTAAATCTACCAACCATTTTTTATTGCACTTGCGCGTTTTCGACAAGACGGTCTCGCAAACTGCCTCTTCAGCTGCTTGAAATCATTTTCTGCAATATTATTTTTTTGGTCTTTTCAATCAATTATTCATTAAGTCTTTCTCCTTTACTTTCTCAATAATTCGTACGCACAATCCTTACGCTCACATCTGTTTCCAAAAATTTAGTGACGAAACTGAATTTTATAGACATCCGCCTCCTCAGACGTGAGCAAGTGTTGACGGGACAGGTACAAAAATAGGAATTACGAGAAAAATATACGGACAATGTTGTGACTAAGCCAAAATGTTGTCGTGTGACTTAGCTCCAAGCGGAAGAATCTAAAAAAAGTGCATACCGAGACGATCCAAATGAGCAATAAACATCTCGCAGCAACGTCCAATAATAAAGGACGACATGGCATTCAAGGGAACCAAAGATTTGCAAACTGGGGTGATCATTCCCATTCACAAGAAGAGAGACAAAAGAGAATGCATTAACTAACGCCGAATCTCTCTCCTTTGTCTCCCTGGAAAAGTGAATTCCAAGTGCCTTGAAAAAAGAAGCCGCTAGATATTTGAACCGAACAATGGTATATTCTGTGCGAATTGGACAAACAGACACAGCCGAGACGACGATGGTGTCGCCGTTGGAAACCGCAGGACCAACAGTTTGCTTTGTGCGGACGATTTGACACTGAACAGGGTCTCCAACATACATTTGATCAGTTTGCAGCTGCGCGCAACCAAGCGATAATGAAAGTTGGCGGTAAAAAGACCGCGCTATTACGTATCTCCAGAAACTCAAGGCAGTGTATCCCTCAAATAAGCGGCAATACACTGCAGAAAGTTCAGAAGTTCACGCATCTTGTGGCGGTATTCACGAGTGGCGGAAGGCGGAAGAAGGAGCTTGATTAACGGGTTGGTAACGCAAACGCAGTTCTCCGTGAGCTTTGTTGATCTGTGGTCAGAAAGCAGCAACTTTCAAACACCGAAAACCCTTCAGTTTTTCAAATCGGTCTTTGTGCAGATCCGCAACTATGGTCATGAATCTTGGGTAATCACTGAAAGATTAATATCTCAAATGCGAGCGTCATAGATGGGATATCTACGAGGAGTATTCACGACGTGACACTTCACGACAAAATGCACAGCTGTGAAATTCGTAAAGGCCTGAATATCGAGCCATTTCTCTTCCGAATAGAGAGATACCAGCCACGACAGTTCGGTCATGTGCTCAGACGAAAGATATTCGAGGCAGGTCCTACTGGCTTCATCCATGGGAAAGTCGCCCAGAGTTCGACCAAGGACCAGGTGAAGTGGTTACATGATTCCGACCTTTTTTGACCCCGCTAGGAGTAGAGCCTGCAGAGCGACCAGAGATTGTTGAAAACCGTGAGGCATTTCGAGTCCTCCTATGGCTTCTGGCCCCGTGTCCCTTCTGATAGAAACGTTTGTATGAAAATGAAGGAGTGAATGGTCGCACTGAAATATTGTTGTTGTAGATGCTGCAACTCATTTAAGATTTATGTTTTCAATAGTTTTAATAATTGTGCTTCTAAAATTGAAAAATGTACAATTCACTTAAATGATGTACAGTACTTTCCATAATGAGGATAAGCGACCATCAAAATTTTGAATAAGAAATCAATTTCACATAAAATTACGCATTTTCAGTCCTTATTAACTGTGTTTATTTCAATTATGTTCTATGTGTAAAATTGATGTGCTCCTTGCGGCCTTCTCATTGGTCGTGCAACCAATCACTGGGAGTGATCACCATTTTTGGGGTAATTTGACAACCACCATGTTTGAGGGGAAGTTGTGGAATATTTTGTATTTTGCGACAGGTATAACTTAGAAAACCCCCCAATATTTGGCAATACAGTTTTCTGTGCAAACAGATTTCTAGAAAACTGTTTGTCGCCGAATATTACTGCTATCACACAACCCGCTTTAAGGGAGAAGATAACAGCAGATTTGCTATATCGTTAGACTTGGTTGCATTTGACGTTCCTCTCGGTTGAGCTATGGCACCGGAAAGGTTTAAATCTTTGTCTCCAAGAACGTCAAGGACAAAGTATTAAAAAACTATAAAATCAAAGAAGAAATAAAAATTATTAGATGCAGCCGAAAATTTTGACTTTGCCTAAAGCGCAACTCACTGTTCACCAATGACTTTATCACCGCCCAACAAAGGAACATGTGAATTATTTCACTCATTACTGGTTGAAACCTTAAAATTTCTGAAAAAAGTCTGCCGGTGTTTATTTTCAAATGGATACTGTTAAAATCTCGCAAACTGATACTTTGATCAGATTTTTAAATTTCTAACGCCAGGTTTTGATAAACATTTGTATTTGGTCGAGATTGCGGAGATTTTGTGCATGTTGTCGTATTGCCAAGGGTTAAATTGTGGAGACGCTGATTGCTGCCCCAACAGCTTGGGGTGGTAGACGTGCGCATATTGTAGCCAGGCTCGTAATCAGCTTAGGACACCAGGCGATGGGAATAGCTTTATGAGAGGGGCCAAAAATTTTTAAACTATATTCAATAGTTTCAAAGTATGTCCAACACATTTTTCCAGGGGGGATAAACCCCCTCGTTACAGGCCTTATTGTAGCTAGAGTCGAACGTGCCGTCCTAATCCTTCACTTTATCAGCCCTTAACATAGTGGTAAGTTCGTTTCCTTGCTGGCAGATCTGTAATTCGACTCTTCAACTTGTCTTACAAAGACCTTGCAAATTGGCGCTGATAGCATTTTTACCGCGGGGAAAAACTACGGGGACTATCCAGAATCCAACAAAAATTGAGTCAAATGATACCTGACATTGTAAACAGTCGTGGAGCTACAAGACCACTGTAGTTATAATGCGCCATGGAAACATTATCTCAAAATAAGTCCTTTACTTTGATTACGATGAAGAGTATTATTCTTGTTGACGGACTCACTGTGCTTTGTTCAGCTGATGGTAGTTGGTAGTTGTGATCTTTGCTGGCAGATGGTAGGTGGTAGTTGTGCAAATGGTAGTTGGTAGTTGTGATTGTAGTTGGTAGTTGTGATTGTAGTTGGTAGTTGTGATTGTAGTTGGTAGTTGTGATTGTAGTTGGTAGTTGTGATTGTAGTTGGTAGTTGTGATTGTAGTTGGTAGTTGTGATCAGCAAATAGTAGTTGGTAGTTGCGATTCAGCAGACGTTAGTTGGTAGTTGTGATCAGATGGCAGTTGTGATTTTTGCTAGTTAATGCTTAGCGTCCTTGATGCGCCTTATTGATTTGCCTCAATATGTTTGCAGTACTTTAAACTACGGTGAAAAGTGCTGTTCTTGTTTACGGACTCACTGTGCTTTGTTCTGCAGATGGCAGTTGTGATTTTTTCTGGAAAGCTTAGCGAGCTTGATTCGCCTCGATATGCTTACAGAGATCATATTTTAAATGACTAGATCAGATTTTGAAGCAAGGCCGTTATTCCGGTTGTGCAGCATTTGCAACGAGGTGGAAAATCACCTTGTCAGCGTTTCTCGTTTCACTGCCTTATATGGATCGTAGTTTGGAAGCTACTTTAATCCGTGAGTCAAGAGGTTCCCTCACTTCTAACACGACTATCGCTGCAAATATGTGGTAATGAAAACTTCCTTTACGTTTATCTCGGAATGAAGATAAGCCTCTGCAGTTTAAGTCAGCATATCTTCTTACATTTATAACCACATTACAAACACTGCGTTCACACTTATATCAAATTTTTATTGATTGAACTGACGATGCGGTGTGTCAGGGAGTGGAGATTATCAGGAAACCACGAAGGACAAGAAAGCACAAGATGGTTTTACAATTTCAACATTTTTCATGCTACAGTGATCAACTATATGAGTTCTTCAACAGTCAAAGGACTTGTACAAACCTATCGTGGTTTCGTGGTTTCCAAAAAGCTCAGAAAGTTTCCTGCTTTGACGCTAAAAAACTTTCACCACTCAACACAATTTCTGACAAGGCAGGTAGTTCTAGTTTTTTCAGTACGGAAGAAATTTTGTTTGCTGACAATATTTCCAGGTGATCTGTTCAGCCTGTTGCTGCTTCTTAGAGTCAAAAACGGAGTTTTTTTCTCGCAGCTCTACGAAGAGCCAAACATTTTCGAACAATCTTGCGAGTCTTGACAATTGTTATTCAGGATGCTCTCGGTCGCTCAAACGACACAACAAACGAAAGTAAAATGTAATATACGTCTTAAAATTGCAGGGAGGGTGAATCCTTGTTTTATCGATAGTCAGTATGCTAGCTCCACGGTACAGTACCGAACAACACTGTGTGAACCTGGTATGCATATAACAATATAGCGCTTACACCCTTTTCAACAGAAATAACTCTTTCAAAAAAATATTATCAGAACAAAAATAGTTCAACTTGTTATTAATCTAACAATCTTCCCAACATTATAGTGAATATATTTCCATGAAAGGTTTTAATTGCATTCGAGGTTTAGATTTTGCTACCTTTGCCGCTAAGTGTCGTTGTAAAGGGTGAACATACACTTTCGCCTGTTGTCTTTTCCAACAAGATAAGTACAACTACCTGCACAGTGGCGATCAGTTGTGATGAAAAGGTTGCTGCAAAGAAACTGTTTAAATATCTTGTGCATTTTCCCAAGACAAAAGCATCTATTCTAATCTATTTGGTGCCCAGGTGTTTTGCAATATACATGGTTCCTTTATGATGTTTCGAGATAACAGCAATGAACTGTCGTATGAATGCAACAGGCAAAAGTTTGGTTAAGCTCTTGATTCCATAAGTAAGTCGATAGTTCTTGAGTTTGGCCGTAAGTCTGTAAATTCGGAAGAAGCAGGGTTGCTAGTTTGTAAGGCATGATTAGTCAAAACAACTTTTCTTTGATACTAATTTACCGCATGAAAAAACAAACCAGTTTTACTGTTTGCATAAACACCTAATCCTGCTCTTCATGCATGCACAAAAACTTGTTTGAAACCGCAACTGAGCTGCGGATTGCTGGCTGCGGATTGCTGGCTGCGGATAGGAGTTGCGCGATCGGCGTAAGCTAAATATCTGTAGCGGGGCAGAGTTTGAAGTGTGGTTCTCTGTACACTGTATATCTTGCACTAAGCGTGTTCTCAGCAAATGCGCGTTAAGATGGTAATTCCACCGTGTGCATATATCGTTGTCCATTGACAAATTTGTTGTCACCATACGAAGGGCTGGCGAAATCGCTTTTAAAGACTTTAGAGTTAAAAAATAAAAAAATGGTGAATCGCACCTTGTAAAATCGTGTGATAAAACGTACAGCATGTCAAAAAAATCTTCTATTGTATGCTCTTTAGTGCCATCCTATGGATAGCTAAATTGTTCAAACAAGTCGTTTGGAAAGTAGAAAGGGCGACAAAGCAAACATTCCAACTTGCTTCATGTGGCACTGAAAAAGACTTGTTTGCGTGAAAAAATGTTCACAAGTTTCAAAAACGCCTCTTAGTCAATCGATCAGAACAATGGCTAAGATTGATGCATCGCGCAGTTGTAAAGTGTTTTGTCGTAAACAAATCTCCTGGTAACAGTTTTTTTGTGTTTTAACAGTCATGGTCTTGAACTTTGATTATAAGTCTCACCAACAATTCATTACATGCATTATCATCGCAAAAGCCTATGTAGTTGGGTGTACAGCGCGTAACATTAAAGTAAATATTTCAAGGCTCCTGGTTGGTGGGTTTAAGCGATCGATATAATTGTCGTAAACTTACACTAGCATCTTGAGTAAAGCCACAAACACTAAACAGCAATCGTACCCAGCAAAATGCCAAGATCTCCACACGTAAGCGTTTTTTCATTATTCATTGGATAGTCTATTCGTCTCTTTTGTGCCGCGAGAATATAAGAGAAATTCTTCAATACATGATCTTCTGTTGCAGGCAAAAATGTTAACTGCACCTTCCACACTACATGAACGGAAATGTTTCACGTGCAGAAGAAATGTAATAGTTACAGGTGGACTCATAGCCCGGGGTCTCCATCAGGCTGAGGTTTCATGTAAACGTTCTTCTTGAAACCATTTATTATTAGTCTGAAACTCACCGCCACTCTGCCGACTGTAAGTGGCTTTAATCAAAATCTCACGCCCACCGGTCGATGGTTCAACTGGCTGTTGAAAATGAACAAGCGAGAAAATTCGGATTTCAACAATTTTAGTGAAATCTCGTGACCTCAAGCCGCAAACCGTTAGACAAGCACGAAATCGTAATGAAACCGGTTGAGCAAGTCCGAAAATGATTAGAACTGCTGCTCTCTCCATAAGACGAAAACGCTACGAATGAATCCAGAATCTTGGCATTAATCTGAGGACATTCGAGATTGGAGTAACTTTGTTCATCACCCTGTTCATCACTAGTGTGGCGTTCAAAATTTCAAAGACGTTAATTGTCGAAATATACATGAGCTGCATTATGGAACCGAACTGATTTTGTAAAAATAATAAAACTGTTAGGCTTTTCCTAAGATGACTTACGATTAAGCCGAAGTGCTGCATCAAATGATGATCTATCTCAGTGCTTTTTGGTACTCTCGCAAAGTTGTTGTAAAAATGTCTTAATGCTTAGATTTTAAGTAAGTATCCGGAAGTTTTGAGTTTAACCAATGCACATTATAAAACGAAAAAGTTTTGAGTTTAACCAATGCACATTATAAAAAGTGTTTCTTCAAATGGGTAAAAAATTGCACATTCGGAATCACCATGGCAAAGACGTTATGTGACTATACTCCTCAAGCACAAAATAATTTCCACTAGAGAGACATCTAAGCATTGGCCAGATTGAAAATCATATAAAAAGATGGTTGTGGTGCAAATGCAGTTTATCCAGCGCAAGCAATTCAATGAGACAAATGTAACTTAAAACACTTTTCAAAGACTTCAGTTTTGAAACATTTTTACTAACTGCTTCCGCGGGTCACTGAAAACGCTGTGGTGGGCCACGTGTGGCACGCAGGCCTGTAATTTGCCACCCTACGCAAGAAGATGTCAAACTTTGCATTATTCGCCACAAATTGGTCCCTAAATTTTCCAATATTGTTACGTCTTCATAGCCACACGGAACCGAGTAGACCTTGACACACATGGCACGAACAAGGAACACACAGATACATGGAAGCACACGAGCTTGGATATGTGGCGGTACTAAATATGCGTAGGCATTGATGGGTTAACACGTTTTTTTGAAAGAACACAAGCATAGTTCAGCAACACTACCAGAAAGCACACACACAGATGGCGCCAACACGGTCTCTAGCACCGCTGCGTAGTGCTGTGATAAATTTTACGAAGTGCAATTCATAAAAATGTATGCGTGAGGGGAAGATTGCGAAGTACCAGGGGTCATGTGGTCTGCAGACCTAACCAGGCTGAGCTATGTACAGTGTAAAAGGAGAATCACTTGGTTAATAATAGTAAGTAAAAGTCTGCAGTTTTGAGCAGAAGGTTTCATAAGCGCAATGCTGTCATAATATTTAATGGAAGAAAGCTGGGATGCAGGCAATTTTAGGCCACCAGAAGAAATTGGTTCAACTTTGCCACACAACATTTTGCAGTTTTTGCATATATTGCAAATATTGGTTATAGCTTAAGATAGCAATTCGTCACGAAAGCTGTAGTGCTTCAACGTGTGTCACAAAATAGCAGGCTGAGAAAAAGGCGCGCAATCGCTTGTTCGCGAAATATTTTTGAAGTCGGTGCGGTGACTCATGCATGGGTATGGAAATTTCTTCATTGCTCGCTAGATACACGATTTGCAATGATCGCAATGCGATTGAAGACTACAGCACTCCAATACATTATACGAGAGTTTAATGTAGAAAATACGATCGATTTGTAGTGAACGCTACAAAAGCCAATGAAGTAAGTGACGACAGCAATTGCCTCTACTCTCCTAGAAATAGCAGAATAGAATCGCCGCATTCAAACAGATAAAAGAATACCATCAGTGTTTCTAACACCCGATTCCGATTACCAAAGCGTAGCGATCTTACACAATCATCGAACGATAATAATTCTTTACAGTTTTATCGCTTATACCTTGCTATATTGAAGCTAGCTTGTATGAAGGAATAATATCGTCTTTTGAATCTTCCAATAAACGGCAGATAATTTTAAAGTGAACATTACTCGCGATGTTCATAATTCAATGCGAAAGCACAAAACAAGACCAGACTCCAGAGGTCTCAAGAACACACTTGGAATCAGAGATATCAAGAACAAGAAGCCCTCTGGGCAAGACGGCATTTCCCCGAGATTCTGAAAAGTGGTGGCAAACCTCTCCTAATCTTCCGCAAATTCACGAACTGCTGGAATAGACACTGTCTTCATGGCGATTTCAGAGACACTAACATTATTACTCTATACAAGAACCAGCGCGGTCGTCAGTGTTGCAACAACGCTTCTGTGAATTGCTGGGAAAGATTTTGCTCGTCTCTAAGAGTTGGGCAGATTGCTGAAAGAATTCTCCCTGAGAGTCAGTGTGGCTTTTGCCTCTGTTGCGATCGGAGAAGTCCAAGCGGCATGTACGCAAAGCTTCGCACTGTGGCAGCAAGCAACAATAGAGCTCACCCGACGAGATCACTCTATTATTGTTTGTTCGCGCAACATATATATATTGTTCTTCCTCGCATACATCCCGTTCGTGGTGTATCACACAATCAACGTAACGCCACCGGAGAGGTTGCAACACCCCTCTAGAAATATGACTGACATGGTGTTCCCACTTAGATAGCTCCAAGAGAAAAGCATTCAGCAATCTCGCCAGCAGTACGAGGCTTTCATAGACCTGAATAAAGCCTTCGATACTGCGAACCGTCCGGCTTGTGCAGCATACTCAAAACTGTTGTGCTGCCATGAAACGCTGCTTTCCGATCTTCCAGCGTTCCGCGAGAGCATGAAGGCAAGAATCCAATTTGATGGCTCCGCGTTTAAAACTTTTCAAATTTGCAGAGGGGCCAATCAGGGCTGCGTCCTGGCCCCGCCCCTATGTTGTTCAGCATATGAAGGAAATTGCCGTAATATCACTCGGAACACCTAATCCACCGCGCATTCGCATCAACGGCTCACTACTTAAAAACTTGTCAACAAGTTCTCGCATCTGGGATCTGCTGTCTACTCGACGAAACCAAATAACGAATTGGAAAGCCTTCGACCAACTTCGGACAATGCGTTCTCAGGTTTGGAACAATCACCACGTCACCATCAAGTAAAGATCAAGGTCTACACCGCGTGTGCCGCCCTGAGTGTTCTGCTATACAGCAGAGAGACGTGGTGCACATACCTTCGCCAAGAAAGCCGGCTCAATGCATTACATTTCAGATGCCTTCGCTCCATGCTTGCTGTCTCATGGAAGGAACATGTCCCTACCTCTACCATCCAGCATGTCAACGGCCAATGTGACCTCATCACCATCACGAGGCAGCGACGTCTGCACTGGCTGGGCCACGTCCATCGTATGGGGGATGGTCGCATGCCCACGGATATCGTTTTCGGCGAAATCCATAACGCGCCTCGTCGAGCTGGCTGAACCAAACTGCGCGACAAAGATGCCTACACGCATCAGGGGCGGATTGGTTGTGTGGGACCTCGGGCTGAAACTAAGAAAGGGGCCCTTTCTATATATGTGAAACCGTCGTTAATAGGGAAAAAATAAATGAACAAACTGAAGCATTTGTATGTATTTGTGCTATTGAAACAAAAAACCTTGAGCAAAAAAAAAAAACGAATCACTAACTAATGTGGACGTCACAATATGAACGAAACTCATTGATTTCATGTCTTCATTTCTTGCTGGAGACTTGAAACCATATTGGTAAAAAATATAAATTGGCACTCAGCAAAATTCTTAACTAAAAGCACATCTTGCGACTTACTAAAGTCGTAAATCGAATGAGTCATTGAGTTCAGCGTGAGCAAGCTTAGAGTTACTTGAACGAAATGTAAACAGAACTAAGACGTACTTGATACGGTTTAATTTGTGTATCAGTTAACGTTTTAAGAACTCGATATCTGCCGACTTTTCTTTTTATTATTGCGTTTATTCTGTTTTAAGTCAGTTATCAAGAATTGTACGAAATAATGGCGATTCACATAAAAGTACTATGTACCAAAATGCCCAAGCTTGCTTCTTAGAAGTAAATAGTACCAGAATTAGTATTAAACTACCTATTGACATTGTTTAGGGTGAAAGGTCTTCACTCCCACACGCAACGCGCTAGACTGCAAACATGCATCGCAGTAAAAAATAATACACAAATACATGAAAGTACACGAGAATATCCACGTGGTGTATATATCAACTCTGGGAGTCCTGCCTTATAACATCATGATTTATTATCCTAAGCTAAAATGTAACTACTTTCACCATTGTTGAGAGACTTGACACCACTTAACAAGTTCACAACTTCCTTGGGACTGTCTGCAGGACCAATGTTCAAATGACGTGAATACTGCATGCGCATCGGAAAACAAGCGGATGGAATACCTTAATTTTTATACCTTGGAGAACCAACTTGTTAGTGAGTGTGGGCCAGACTACACGCCAAAGAATCAACTACTTTTATGTCAACGAAGCAATTTTAATGAGTGAGCACAGAACGCCTACTTATTTGTTCCAAGTGGTGATGGTATCTTTTACAGTGTGTTGTGTTTTTGAGTATTGTTCACATATTACAGGGGCCCTTAAATGTTGGGGGACCCTGGCTGTAGCCCAGTCAGCCCCCCTTAATCCGCCACTGGCCCGCATGACATGGCGAGCTGCCAAATCTCTCCACAGTTCTGGGAAACACTTACAGTTGATTGCAACAGATGGCGTGCCTCTCTGAGTGACGGTTATTTTTTGTCAACTACAAACAATGCAGCAGAAATGGGGAAGCGCAGAGCTCTTCGTTGTTAACGACGGGATGAGCCATAGTAGTAGTATACAAACACTTTGACTCAATTTTCCCCTTCTCGGCCACGATACGTAACAAACTGATTTCTGTTGTCAACGTTCATCCTCCTTTACGCTTTTCTTTCCCCTACATCGAACCGCTAGATGTCTATCATGTTCTTATTTTCTATAAACCTCGATGAAATGAACAACCTCCCAAATCATTTGCTTTATGCTTGCGCGCAGTCTTTTGTTGCAGTTCTCAGTCTTCTACTTAAAATTTATTCTGCTCACCAGTCGTTACACTGCCACATGGACAGTATGCTTCAATAATTGCCCCAACATAGGTTACGTTCGCTAATGATGTTGGGATTTACACACCTCTTTCCATTCTTTCCTGTTTTGTCAGGTTTTTGATAAACTGTTACATAAACATCGTTATCTTACCTTTTATCGAATAACCTACTTTTCACTGTCGAATGTGTCGCGATTTACCCGCATACAGTACCTAGAAGAAGATATACCTGAAAGAAGACACTGGCTACTCACCACGAGTTATTTATTGTAATATTTTAAAAACTTTGACGAAGTACAGTAGTTCATTTACCTTTCCTGTTCAAATTGCGTCAATTGAGTGTTGCCTGTTTTTATCGTGCTCTTCTTCGGCATTACATTACAGGTAGGTCTCAATTTGTCACGCTGGCTAGCTCCAGTTTCAGTCTGTTAACACTAGTTTTGGGGTCGTACAAAGCCCTTGGGTCATTGATTTTCTGATATTAGTTTTTAACAATATCACCGCCACTATAAAATTGTGATTTTCTCTACGTTCAGACAAAACCATCCCATCACATTGTTCTTTTAGAAGTATACGACCTGCGTGGAAAAGATTTTGTCTATCGACCTCAAACAGCTGAATTCATGCGATGAGTAACGGCAAATAATTGATTCGCCGCAGACTCGTGGTTCACATTACAGGCACAATTGATCTGTTTCTATTTGGCCATACCAAGTTACCATTGGGCCATCTGTCCGAGTATTTGAGTTAGCTAGTGCATGCTTCAACCTAGGTACGTTCTGTCTCAGCATATAGGATTTTGTTCATTAAATCTTTTTTTCTCTCAGGTTTGATTTCAATCGCAAGCACTGCTGTTTTGTCTGTTTAAATGTTTTATTTTGCTGTGTGCCGCAACATGTGTCCGTTTAACAAGTTGTTAAATTATGGGCAAATGACTCTTTCAGGATTCGGTTACACAGCACCTCCATCAGCCGTAGAACGAACTACATGAATTGACATGAAATTAAGAGTTATTTTGTCAGGCAAGGTATGCTAGTGAAGCACGTCGGAATCAGTGGTGTATGGTGGTCATTGTTACTGGGTGTGCGCTGTTTGTGACGTCAGATTCACATTTCAGATCCAACATTTTGGCGAAGTATTTTGACACATGCATATCATTCTACAATCACTCTCCTTATTCATTGTTTTATAACTTAATACCTGTATGTCATTGTATTGGCTTGAAACTATCGGCGCTCCAACTTAAAATGCAGGTACAAAATATACTCAACGCTACGACCAAGCAATTACAACTGCCAAAATATCACTTTAAAACCAAGGAGTAAAACACATTCAGCCCTACCACAGCGCAGGTCACAATTGCAAAAACAGCCTGAACGCATATCGCTTTGACTACGAGCAATCGAGCCCTGCAGGTGTGCGCCTGGAATAGCGCACACCCGGGATTGCCAGATCGAAACAACAAGGGAGTAAAACAAAGCCCTGGAACAGCGCAGGTCACAACTGCAGAAACAGGCTGCTGTTATGGCGCCTGCCTTGTCGATTACGAGTTTTTGAAGCCCTGCAGGTGTGCGCCAGGAATGTCGCACACCCTGACTTGTGAGCAGTGGCGTAAGCAGAAATGTTTCATGAGGGTTTCATTCAGTGGCATATGGTGGTCATTTGTATTTGGTGGGCGCTGTTTGTGACGTCACAATTTGACGTCATATTCGTGTTTCCAAGCCAACGTTTTGGGTAAGTTTGTTGACATAATATTGCATATTCTTCTACACGCATTCACCTTACTGTATGCGTCATTGCACTGAACATAAAACTATCAGCGCTCCATATCAGGCTATCGGAGTCAAATAAACTCAACGCTACGACACAGCAGTTCATAACTGCAAAAATATCAGGCTGCGCGTTAAAACAGGCCAGTAAAACACACTCATCACTGCGTCAGAACAATTTACAACAGCAAATTGAGGCTGCGCTACATGTCTTGTTCAATACGAGCAGTCGAGCATAGAAAGCGTGCGGCTGGACTGGCTGGCGAACATCGCGTTTGCAAGATCGAATCTTGCTAAACTACACAAGAATTGATAATGCGTATAAAGTATGCAAGAAAACTTTCGATTTTTGTTATGTACCTTCTTTTTTCCCTACTGAGACATTCTTAAATACCTGAATGCTTCTATGTTAAAAAGTGCTGTTTTTGAGCTCGTGCAACAGTTTTATCATGCTACAGAAATTGGTAATGCAGCCAATGCGGTCAGCGCTTGCGCTGATCACCCATAGCAGACAAAATTAAGGCAATTGTTTCAGATAAAGTGAACTATCGCGGAGCACAATCTTAAAAATGCGTAGTGGTCGAATGGTCTGCAAAAATTGGTGAAGTGGTTTCTGGACGCAGACGATAACGCAGATTCCCCCCGAAATCTAATTATTACTTTTTGGGCCATTGGCAATGTTCCTTGAACTTTGCATGCAAATTCATTCCGTGGTATTTGTATTAAGACGACAAATTAACAAGTAAAAACCATGCGAAAACAACAAATTTCCTTTGCGCATGTAATAAAGTTTTTGTAAAATATCAAGCTCAAGGGGGGTTTTTAACCCCAATCCCCCCTTGCGTACGACCTTGCTTGTGAGATGGAAGCAGCAGGGGAGTAAAATTCACTCATCCCTGGAACAGCCCAGATCGCAACGGCAAAAGCACTTTGCGAAAATGTCTCTTCGAATACGACAGCAGTCGAGTACATACATATGGCGCACACCATCGGGCTGGAAAGTACATAATTACCTTTATTTGTTTTTTGTGATTTTACGTTGATCGCACGATCTGGAAAATGTCACGTCATGTTCAGTTCCAAAGGGTGCACGCCGCACACCTAGCGCACCCGGAGTATACGCCTCTGGTCGAAATCCCGCCTTAATACATAATGTTTTTGTTCCCATTTCTTTTACAGTTGTAGAAAACACATGTGGGCAATGTACAGAAATGAAAACCAGGTCCAGCCCGCATTTCTCCTTAACGGAAATATTGTTTTACTGTAACCACGCCAGACGAAAGCACATTTGCTGTTGTTTTAAACCGCATTGGGTACCATTCCAAGTTGCAAAAAATATGTAAAACACTACAACCTTTCAGCCCTTCAGTGATTATTACAGTGTTGCAATGATTCTTAACCACGGACTCAAAAACAGTAAAGCTTGTGAAAACCGTAGATGCATAAACAGAGTGATAGACCAGGCCTCGGCAGCAGCACCACGGAAGATTTGACTTGACCGAATCTGCCACTTAGTACTCGGACTATTCCTAAAATTTTCTAAAAACTACCTCGATACGTTTTTTCCTGCTAACAAAAAACCTTAGTTCGATTATTGTGCTTATCTAGCATTTTATCCAACGATGATAGTGGCGCAGACGCTACAAACCTCAACCGACAAATAAAAATTCTTAGTGGAAACCCAATTCATTTGATTCCAAATCTCTGCTTAACTTCGTTTTTTATTTGTTTTTTTGGTCTTGCAATAAGAAAAGCTTATCAAGCCATTACTCTGGATATACCAGCCTCGGTGTCACATGTTGTGCTGCTCATACAACGATCTTCAAATAGGACTCCAGATCGAAGCAAGTCTGTCTATGAATCCTAATCAATATTTTTCAAGCAGTTGTATTTTGCAGTGTCTAGACGTTTCAACAATTATCTGTATCTTATCGTGTTACTGCTGTATGTCAAGGCGTTGAAAGTTTATGGGCTGGTACGAAATGATTATTATTGGTGTGTATTGTTTACAACGTTTCTACTTATTTTTGTCAGACAGACTTCATGTCTCATTTCAAAAGCTCTAACTGTGCAGATTGAACGACAGGCTCGCGTTGAACATAATGCAATGCTTTATATCTACAAGTTACCATTAAAGACCCGTTTTCCTACGACAGCTGCAAGCCTTGCATAAACATTTGTCGCATTTAGTGCTGTCACAGCATTTCTTGTTGATTTTCCGAACATCTAAAGTTGATCAACCCTTGTCCAAATATTGGTTGAGTGAGCAGATATCATACAGTATGACCGCTGCGATGTATGAGCGCGTGATGTAAAGCACACACAATTAATCAACTATGACCGTGTGCTTTTCGAGCTGCAATGGTTTATCACAAAATACTGTTGCTTCTAATACGTTCGCGAATTAGGACCTTTTTTAAGTGTAAAAAAAAATAAAAGAAAATTAACGCAAAAGAAAACTACAAAGATTTTTAGTGCATATTCTCGAATGGCCCTGTCATCGTTTGGATCAATTCTATGATCTTCATACACTGCTGTAGAGAAGCGCCACAAGAACAGTTTGCTGACAATCAATCAGGGGACATGATATTTTAACTTTTCAGATGTGTAACAACTCTAGAAAGCGACCGGTGGGTGGCATGTTTGTTCATCACCTCCACAATACAAAAACATGCAGCAGACTTTTTCTTGAGCTATTCGATTTGATGTTTGCCTAACTAAATTATAATAGGAAGTCATGTCTGAAAACTTGTCACTGGAAAAACAAACGTTAAAGTAATGAAAAAAAGCATGTGAAGTCCGGAACAGTAAGGTCTCAAATTTCAAACCAAAGCTCTACGACAGGCTAAAAGCAGAAGTACTGGTCTTTCTGCACGCAACATTTGATGCTGCAATTGTACCTCGTTTAAAGCAAAAAAAAAACACAAGCGCGTACAAAATTCTTGCTGAAGTTAGATTAATAAAAATCAATATCCTGCTTTTGTGTTAACCATTTGCTCGGTTTGGCATATATTGGTAAATACTGCAGTCACGACTCCGGAGCTTACCTGAAGCTGCAAATGTATGTCTTGGAGACTTGCTACATACAAGGTTTGACGTGTATATGAGTGTTTTAATATATTTTTTAATATTATTGCTTTTTGTCGGAACCGCGTTTGGGCTACATTGTTCTGCATCAACTAACTTGGTTATCAACGGCTAACAATCTCTGCTAGGAGGATGAAAAGTGCCTAGAAGGGTTCTGTTTTGTGACGTGTACAACAACAACAACTTTATACATTGTCTTCACAACCACACACAGCGAAATACAAAAACATAACACGCACAGAAAGCCCTAACCACTTAGCTTTGATACAAGTCAACGGTGTACGTTGCTGCAATTAACTACAAGCACAACAAACCAAAATGTAGCGTTATATGCGGGAGTCAGAGGCTGCGAAAGACCAGGTGTAATTTGGACAGCAGTGCTCCCTAGGGCAAAGATACTTGTTGAGGTGGAAGCGTTGGGTCAAAATAAGAATATATCTGTTGCTCTGAGCGTAATGCTTTATATGTGTTACATTTATGCCATAAATGGAATTACAATAGTAACAACAACTTGTGATCTATTGCAAATTTAAGGGCTCAAAAGAATTGGGTGAGGTTTGCCACATGAAATCTTTGGACATTTCACAAATTGTGTAAATAATGGATGCTACATAAGATGGGACTGCATCACCACAGTTGTGAACTAGTGAAATGCTGAGTGCATGTTACATAAATAAACAGGCTGAAAACGAGGTCAACAATCGCGTTGCAAGGTAAAAGGAGTTTCAGTCCGTGCAATGACCCACATATGGGAGCCGAAATTCCCATACAATTTGCAATTTTGCATTGCAGGTGGAGAACTAAAAAGCCCCATGCAGTTCAGTATACGACAGCCTACGCAACAAATGAAATTAAGTAAATGACGACAACAATGCCTCAAGTAGCAATTGATTAAGAATTAGCAACAATGCAGAATCAATGAAGCTGGTTGATGCGCAAAACCAACGAAAAAAAAAGAATATAGACATAAGATTTTTTCCTTAGCATCCAAAAAATATATTTCTCTTATTTTGAGCTGTAAATATTTCCGAAGGATTTATTTTTAACTCTAAAAGATTTGTGACCAAAATTTTATTGTGCTGCACTTCAACTTTTCATTAAATGTTCTTCTAGTAACGGAACTTGCTGAGTATCTTTTTTTCTGGTGTTACTTTACGAAAAACATCTGTGACCTTCCTAATCTAATGGCTAAATGTAGCCAGCAACTGTGATTTACTGTATTTATACATGAACTTAGCCACTTTAAAAGTCTATAAACATCTTTTAGTTATACGATTTTTGCGTAAATCAAACTTTTTTCATTATTATTAGCCACAACTACCAAAGTCAAAAGAGCTTAATGTTTTAAACACCTTGTTGTTTTTGCGTCTATCCTCCCTTTTAATTAATCCCAATAGTATTAGCCACGTCTGCAAGAACAGTGCATGTGCAGATACAGTAAAATACAAACTTTTTACGATTTGACACTAATGAAAATATATTACTTTATTTCGCCTTGGAAATGTTTGAAGTTTTTATCATCTACTGATAGGATGTGAGGATCACAAGATTTTCATTTTTTAAACCTCGTAACCAAATAAAGTGACTTAACCAGCCCAATGAACCTCTACAATTCGTCTCGGGAGTTAAATTTGGAACCAGGGTTATGGTGAAGGAAATTAAGTTCAAATCTAATCAGTTGCTTCATGCAGGATCCAAGTATCTTTGGGGTAGACCAACAGCTAGTCTTTGCGCTTTTTCACATATGTTTCAGACAATCGGATAACACACTTTCTGAGACAATTTACACTACACCATTTTAAACACAACAATATGTATTATTGACCTTCCACGAACCATTTCAAATAAAGAACAGATCAACCATATCTAATGTAACGCAATGCGGTCAGACAAAACGGAAAGCCGTGTTTCTTGCGATGACACATTGTAAATACGGCTATTTTTAATGCCATCAAGCATTAAAAGATCTTGTTCCATTTCCTACCTTAAGGGCTGCATGCTCATTTGAGCTGTTTGGGTTCGCCATTCTTGTGGCAAGTTAAATTGGTGTCTATAATCCTCGTCATTTCTTCCATATCCTCCTTGGAACTGTGACTCTTAGCACCGTAGTCGGCTGTTAACGGGATAAGTGTCGTGCATCTTTATCCATTGAGGAGATTGACTTGCAAATCTTTTTCAAAATGCTAACGCCGCTGCTCATCTGCAGACCTCACTGCTTTTAGTTGCATTACGTCTTTCAAAAATAAGCGTACTTGATGAAACTCAACTTACCGAATCATTCTGCAAAGGGAGTGTCCAAAATTGAGCTTGAACTTTTGAGTAGACGCTTTGCCACCTACAACTTTCAAATCTAAACCTATTGCATAGGATAGATGTCACAAATAGCATCCAACCGGCAAACTATACTTCCAACGATGCTCTAACAAAGCAACACCGTTTTGGTAACATGTATAGTATTAAATTTATATAAAGTAGAAGTTTGCATGGGTGGTGGCAATAGCCTTATGCTTCTTTGACGTTGGCGTAAAGAAGAGTTTTTTAAGGGTGACGAAGATTGTGGAGGTCTAGAAAACAAGTATTGATGATAAGCACTTTAGATGGCATTCTTTTCCTTTTTTACGCTTGGGACGTTTCGTAGTCACGAGATCATGACACCACATCCTCTCTGCGCAAAGAAACTAGAGTTTCATTCAACTGGTATCTTTCGTCCACCACAGCGGTAGAAAAATACAGTTCAGCGATGTCTCAAGTAAATTATGGTGGGTACATTCTAATGAGCACAAGGTATTTGAACGAGGGTCCAGATTTCGTGGCAGTCACAGTCATTCCAATATCTTGCTGCCAGCCGTTTTGACAAAACAACAACTTAAGATTGAACAAACTTGTATTCAGGAGAGGTGGTAAGTAGCCTACTTCACAACAAGCATACCGTCGTAAACCTGTTGTGAAAACAATTTCAAATTAAATCATTCATAAATGAAATCATGTTTATTTTGAGACAAGGTTGCCCAACCCCCGGCCCCCGAGCTTGTTTCAAGTGTCCCGCGATGTAATAAGTTCGTAAGCATACTTTTCAAATTTTTAGTATTTTTTTATACGCTCAAGTATATTTGCCATCAAAACACACCAAAATTATACCTGCTGTTTCTGTTATGGGCCTATCACCGAAAACCTTGTAGAACAAACGCTTCGAAAATGTGCCAATTTTTTAGATTTGGTTTACATCCATACAAGCTGGCGACACCGCGTGCAACCATAGGACTCATATTAATCTCGTGTTGTAGCATAAAACGTATGAAAATCAATGGATTTGTTACGTCCCAATATCTTAATGTTACGTCACAAAAAACTTTTGTTGCCCGCAATAAATTTCCTCATGTGAAAGTGGTCCGCAACACTGAAAAGGTTGGGCAGGCCTGTGTCACGACGAGCGGCAGGCCGGAACCTGAATATACTCTTCGTCGCGTCATATCGAGCGAACCAATTCACGACGAACAGTTAACGAAAATTGCAAACAAATGGCAGACAATTAAGAAAAAATTGCAAGCAAGAGTAGAAGGGTTGGTAAATTGCAAGCATACAATAAAATTATACAATGAGGAAAAATGTGAATTACAGAATGATAAAGGAGTTACTATAATAGAGAAGCCCAAGGTGTTATGGCGAGGTAAAGCGGTTAGTACATTCAAGATTTTAGAGACAACATTATATATATTAGTACAGGGTTTTAGTTGAAGCGAAGGATGTCCAAATAATGGAAGTTGCAACAGCCTTGAATGACCGTGCAACACATTTGACAATATATCTTGCAGAGTTTTTTTCAGTACAATTGATTTCACAGATTGCACAAGGTCAACGTGGAGCGAACAGTGAAGAGTACAGTAAATGCTGAAGAGTACAGTAGGAGTAGATGCTCTTCTGTTTCTTTGCTACCACATGAACACAAACGATAAGTGCACTTGTTCAGGTTGAGGACACTGCGACACAAGCGTAGTGTGCAGCGTAACGATTTAGTACGGGAATTGTTGCCATGAAGATGCCAGCAGTTATGCTTTGAGCCACAGTAGAAAGTCTCTAGACGTAATTTACAGGACGAAAAACGAGCACAAGATTTGACAACAATGGGCAATGCATTCCACAAACTAGCAGCTTTTCGCAAAATGAGTTAAAAAGTACATTACTTTTGGGAAAGATATCCAGACATACTAAACTGTTACGAAGCACATGTATGGTGATAAATCTTTATACATTTTTGAGATGAGAGGTTGCAGGGTTGGGGACGTCATACTAAACATTATCTTGTAGCAGTAAATTAGAATTTGCTTTTCTCCTCTAGTACTGAGCTTAACAAAAGAAATGTCTTTCAAAACAGCGTCTTTGGCTGTGGTCCTCATGCTCCCAGCGATTATTTTTGTTGTCTGGGATGTGGCCAAAATAAAGCATCAGATGGGGAGCAAGTGTCATAAACAACGCTACTATAGTCAAAAAATGGAAGAATAAATGGTAATTCGACAAAAGAGCAAATCTAGGCACCAAATTTGAAATAGATTTAAGCAGGGCCGTCGCCAGTGCGAGGGCCAGTGGTGCCCGGCCCCCCTATTTGAAATCGGTGCCCCCCATTTCACGTTTGGCCCCCCGATTGCTGCATACATCCAATAGTGTATATTAAAAATTTGGCCCGCCCTTATGGTTTTTGGCCCCTGTTTTTGGTTTTTGGCCCCCCTGCTGCTAAATCCTGGCGACGGGCCTGGATTTAAGTCGGTAAATATGTAGTATAGCACGCTGATGAAGGCTTAAAATATGACATTGCCAGGAGAGGCTATTATGGAAGAGCAAGCCTACATGCTTATGGCTATTAACTTCTTGGAGCTGCATGTTCTTAAAAATCAAAGGAAGGTGTTTATCACGATTACTAAATATAGTTAAAACCTTTGTTTTTTGAGCATCAAAACTAAAACTCCAAGTGTCAAAACACTTTCCTAAAGCTACGAGATCTTCTCACAAGACTAGATGTAAGTGGCTTGGGAACTTGGATGAAAAATACAAAGTTGCATCGTCAGCAAATAAAGACATAGATGATTGAACATTGTCAGAAATTTCGTTGATATATATAAGAAAAGAAGGGGTCCGAGGATTTATATCTTTGAGTAGCCAACTTGTGCGTGGTGAGCGTATTCATCAAGAGGGCAGCTTGGCCATTCACTTCGGCCAAATCAATAAAACTTAACAACTTTCCCGAAACGATTCTGCGGTCGCGCACGTTCCGCAGTCTTCGTTGACGTTCGAAACGCTTGGATTCACGTCCTATTCGTGAACATGGCAATGCGACATGTTTTCCAAATACATTGGATTTGTCTAACACCAAGGTCTTATTTAACAACTGTGACGAAATGGCAATTTAGGGATGCCGAGCCAAAATTAAGCTCACAACATCATTTTCAGCACTTCACTCGCCATTAACAAGGCAGTTTTCTCGATGCACTAAAACGAATATGCTCCGATCAAACAGAAAACCAGAAGTTCGTCAAAAAAATAAAACATGAATCTGTCGAAATTGCTGCGCAACTGTTCTACAGAAAGTCAATCTATATTGTATGTAAGCAAGCTTAAGCAGCAAGCAAGGACAAGTAATAAACAAAGAATTCACAATGTGGAGCTGTGTGTCTGGCTAATATAACAGAACAATTCCATGTAGTAAAGCAGCACGTGAATGTGTCCAGCAGCTGTGACGTGTCAAAACCTTTTTTGTCAAGCTGTAATCTGCCAAGTACAAGTACACAAAGGTGGATTAAAATGCTGACGTTTGTAGTTGTGAGGGTTCCCATTTCAGCCGGTTACGCCACTGTCAATAGCAAAGCATTTCTAAGATCATGTAGTAAAAAACGACAGTATGGAAAGTCTAGGCTTTGTTTTCCTTGACAGAGTTACAAACTCTAACATAGTTTCTCCCAGACAACTGGTTTTTCAAACGAAACCTTTGCATTTCTTTAACCTTTCAAGGTTTAAGAAATGACACTGGTAATAACAAGTAGATTTTGAAAAAATGAAAACGTCATGTTTATCTACTGTAGTAAAGGAATAGTGCAACTAGACGAATCGTAGTTGTCAGTGCGATTACATCCATGCCCCTGTGAAAGTTGCATGTTGTGACAAACTAGTGATGCAAATGTGCTCCAAAAAAGACGGCTGAAGTCTTATGAGGGCTGGACTAGAATATTACGTTGGACACTGTTGAGCAGATCACGTTTAATCAGTAAACCTACTTATCAATTTATCTGCTTTGAACTATCAATTTAACTGAAATTTCTCAAGGTAGTGCAGAGAGAACTGCTTGCTTGGTTATTGCAACATTGCAGCACCTTTTGAAATTTTGCTAGGCTCCCTTTCTCAAAATCGTACTTAAAGTTCACGGCAAGTCTGAAAGACACTTGTAACGCGGGTTCATGACCCCGTGTGAAAAAATGGCTTAGCTCGGCGCTAGTCAACCGTGCAAGGACGCCTGCTGCAGTGTTCAAGGTTGTACGGTGATGAAATTGCTGTTTCGGAAGCCTGAAATATCTTACACAAACTTAAGAAGGTTGTTTCGAGCATGACTAAACCAAAATCGTTGCCGAAACACTCGAAAATGAATTTGCCACAGTGTTTACAAAACAAAAAATTTTGTCTGTCATTAGTTTGTTTTAAACGTTAGTATCCATCATAAAACTTTTCCCAACTTTTCCAAAGACGTTACTGTTACTTAGACTTTTACTTAAGTTTCAAGTGATATCTTAAGTTTTCGGAGAACAGTTTCAGCAACTACGTCTTATTCACTGCGGTACATTGTTTATATTCAATTCTATTGAAAACAATTAAAAGCTCAAGTTTGTTGCAAGCTGCAGAGGAACCAGCTAACTGGGCTCTGCTTTCATCTTTTAGCGAAGTTTCAAACTTGCACATATCAGTGTTCAAGTAACTACTCTTCACTTGTGAGATAAGTTGCTTAAGACAAGTTGCTGAACTCACATGAGGAGAGTAGCAATTGAAAAGATCCGCATTTTAGAAAGTACAAGCGATTGATATTCAACCAAAAGCTGATTTAAGCAAAAAGTGATTTCCAACATCTTTGAAATTAAGGTAGGAAGCATATTTCGAATCTTTTGGTTTAAGATACGCGATTAAAAGTTGGAAAATCCCATGTCAGCCGTCCCGAAACATTTCAATTTCACAAATTTTGTAAGTTACGTTTAACCTTGAGAAAAGGGCCATTGGCTCCCAATTTCAATGCAACAATTTTCAGCATACAACTGTTCAATGTAAAAAATCATTCGGGCAATTTAGCAAGTTTTACATGTTTTTGGTCTAAGCCAGTGGTTCCCAAACGTTTTTGAACCGTTACCCAAATCAAGGTAGCGGTCATGTCTTATTTCCCTCAATAAAAATGGTTTGCATTTCTTGTCGAAAATTTCTTTTGAAGTAATCGCTCATAATACAGAACAATGTGGTTTTGGTTCTGCGTTACCCCCCAAAGAACCGCATATTACACCTGTGGGGCAATTTACCCCCAGTTTGGGAACCACTGGTCTAAGCTTCGTAGCAAATCTACGATTTTCAGGTCTGACTGAAAAATCTGGAAGAAATCTAAACGAAACTATTTCAGAAAATTCGACTAAAATATAACTTGACAAAATAGTGTATAGACCAAGAGTACAAAGTTCTGATTGCTAAGATCTAAATGAACGTATGAGAACGACAATAAAGTTTACACGCGCAGTAAACGTGTTGGCTGCAGCCAAGGATGTCATTGCTTCTGTAGTTTGCAAGGAATAGGTTTTTTAGACGTTTAGTGAAATTGTAGCGGCAGACGTCGTGGTTCTAAGTACCCTGAAGGTGTGAACGTCTTTCGCACCGACTTGATTTTGCTGTTGAATGGTGAAATTAATAAACAAATGTGTATTACTGTAGAATGCATTGTACATACGTAACAGCTATACGAACTGCTGGCTTGAAACAAATGAAAGTGGGTGAATGCATCAGTGGGTGAATGCACCTCTCTTGACAAAAAGTGGATGGGATGATATTCTCCAATACCCAGGGCGTAACAAGGTTAGATGGCGCCCGGGGCAAGCAACAAGTTTGGCGCCCCCATGTTCGAACCTGAGCTCTTTTGGAAGCAAATGTGCTGTTGAAGAAAGTACTTGCGACATTGTTGGGACTTTTCGGCACCCCCGCAATCATTCGGCGACCGGGCAATTTCGCCCCCCTTGCCCCTCCTCGTTACGACTCTGCTAACACCCCCCTGATTAAAGGCACCAGAAGCCATTTATCTACCGAATGAAAATGCTGATGCTACGACAAATCATTTGTCATTCACGACCCTTACCCTGTTATATTACGTAATTTTAACGGTCTTTCAACCCGTTCAATATTTCTACAACATTCTCCGAGCATTATACTCACATGATTCCTAATCTAATTGACTTCGAAATTGCAAAGAAGGAGTTTAATGCTCTTGTTTCATGGAGACTTATCTACACCAAAATTACGTATCGAATGTCATCTTAGGCGTACGGGAAGGCATTTTACTGGGAGGGACGGAAAAAATTTGCCCTGAAAATAACAATTTGCCCTGAAAGTAGCTTTTTTAGTTTAATGCGAATGGGTCCTGAAACTTCTTGTAAATCTGTTCTATACAGTTGAATTCGTTTATGACGGCTTCGTCTGTCACGTCAATTCGCCTATAACGTTACATTTTGTTCGGTCCCGATGGCATCTTTTACATGCATTTCAATCCGCTTGTAACGTCATTTCGGCAATAACGTTCTTTACGCAATCCTCTAGAGGTGCTCTTACAGGCAAATTCTGCAGTTACCTTGCATATCAACTCACGGGGGTGATGTCCCTTGCATGTTGTGTTTTCCAAGACACGAAACCTTACGGTAATCGCCGTTACTGATGCACATATGTGCGCAACGCAAAGGATAAAAGCGATGGTTACGGATCGAATGGTGTGACTCCCTACACCTGCCTGTGTTATCGTTTCTGTGCGCTTGAGCATGGCACTTAAGGCGTCCACGGCGCACTCCTGGGGCCAAGCAATCTGCAAGTCCGTGCGCCTCGCTTCTACTAAAAATTGCACCTCGGGAAATGAAACACGCACTGAAAATGCATGTGCCAGTGTGCCTATATACGCATTGTATCTTATTCGTATACTGTGATTGTACCATGTACAGTACTGTACGATATTCCTATAAATGTAGCCTGTAAAACACTTTCCAAGTACTTTATACAAGTATTGTCATTTTTTATTACACAAACCGCCACCAGGTTGGTCCAAATTACACACTGCATTCACGAAATTAACTTCAAAATTTCCCTACCTTAGCCAATCAGGTAAATTTTGATGTTAAGATCAATGCTTCAACAGATAACAGAAGAGTTCTAAAAAATCACGAAAAACCTGGCATTACAAGAAACGAGGACTTGGTCCAGATCAAAGTCATTATACCCAGTCACGACTTTAGTCCAGATTACACACTACACTAGTCCAAATCACACGGATCACCCCAAGTGAATATACACTCAATATAATGTATTGAAAATATTTTCACTGTTCAGGATTTTTAGCAACTTGCGCTTGCCTTCAAAAGCAGAGGTTTTCCGCAAAATTTTCACTGTATTGAATATATTTCTTACCATTAAAGATTTTTGAACAACTCTGCGCTTACCCTGAAAAACAAAGTTTTACCCTGAAAAACAAACTCTGCGCTTACCCTGAAAAACTGAATTTTTCAAGCCGTCCCCCGCCTCGTACGCCACTGAATGTCATTCTGGGTTTATATCTACTGTAATCTTAAAACAGAGAAACGTGCGTTGGAGAAGGGACTGATGCGCAAGATCTGCACAGTTCAAAAATTTAGAAGTTGAGGTAGGAGGTACAGTATATTGCTTTCCCAGTACGTTGCTTCGTCTAATCTAAAGCATAAAGACATGTTTCTAAATGCTTATGCAAACGTCTTATTACAACGAGTACCTCGGGGTAGAAACACACGATTCATAAAAGCAGAAGAGTGGATTTTTTCTATTGCTAACCAAACACTCCTAACGTCAGCAAAGGGAAAGATAGTCTGCATGAAGGGTCCCGTTTCTTCAAACACCCTGTAGCTCCTGGCATCTAGAAAAACAGATGCAGCTAGCATGTACCTTGGTCATTACAACCGCCAGGGTGCTACAGAAGGCCCTATGTTTGTCTGTTAACCATGGGTGCAGTCCTAATGAAAAGAAGTTTTGGAACACACCGAAAAACTAGACATTTTCAACAACACTTCAAACTAATTTTCAAATCAATATTTAATGAAGTATTCATTTTCATTACTCTACAAAGGGCAACATTCACACTTTATAGGGTGCTACATATTCGACTGCCTTTCATTCATGTGACGTCTGCAGCTATATATTCAGGAAATCTGAGTGAAAATGCACGTCTTCATATGTGGTTATTATGTAAAGTGTGTGAGAACGTCTTCCTACTCCACTACACCGCTGCCGTAGATTAACGCGGAAGATATGTATTTTTGACATGTTAATTGGTGAATGCGTGTGGTAAATATTTCTTGTGTTTTTTCCACCGAACATTGACCATTTCTCCACAAAATTATGCAGTGGTTGATTGCTCTACTAATTTGTTTTTTCTTTTGTGGTGAATTCAACAGCACCGAAAGCAAACGTACCTGATCTTATTCACACCTCAGACCAACATCATAAAACTACATCTCCTAACTTATAGCCTTCCAAGCCTAAAGCACACTGAGAAAAATGCCGCTTTATTTTCGGTATTTATTCCTCGTATGTGCCAAGCCGGTGGTTTTGCTGTTGGGATAAAGTAATTTATCCTACGTCTCATAAGGTAAGTATCGATGCCTGTCCGTTTGCAAAAGTACAAGACATAAACCTATGTGTTCTGCATCACGAAAAGTAGGACCCATCGTTTTTTGATGAACGTGTAAATGAAATATTTTACACTGACTGCACAACTGCCTTGTCAATATTTATTAATGGCTGGCCTTCTGTAGGGCAGGAAAACCACTAATAATTTTCTTCCAGAATGTGTCAAAAGTTTGCTATTGACTCTACATTTGACATGTACAGTAGATAAAGCTGCACTTTAAACGAAAGCTTTCTTCTATTTGATCGAGTCCTCTGACTATTTATTCTATCTCCGATGTATGGCACATTTGATTCATGTGAAGAAAAATTTACTTTGTGGGCCTTTTTCGTTTAGCATTATATCTTTTAAAATAAGAATATTTTTGATTAGTAATTTTTAAACTGTTATTTCATAACTTTTAGCGTTCAAATCAGTAATATCCATAAATGAAATCGTTTTTAGGAAACGTATTTAAAACAGATACTGAAAAAATGAAAGAAAGCATTCCCAAACTATTTCAAATGCTTGTTAAATAACAACTTGTCTGAAATAACTTCATATTTTTGAAGTTGCGAGACGTTTGAGGGATGTATGTGAGGACCAACATAGTGAAGTCTTGTTGATAACACTTTCTGTATTTGGGGATGCTGTCGTGACAATATGTTCGAGATTACACGTGTTGACGTTAGAGAGGGACGGAAAAACTAACTAGCACCATTTTTGTATGAGGTTCGTTTGGGATAACTTGAAAAACGAATCGCAAATCGTTTCGCCATGCGCTACGCAGATTGTTGGGCGGGAAACAGATCAAGTTTTGGACACATTCAAAGAGAGAACCAACAATACATTAGTAATAGCTGTTTGTTTCAAGCTGTAACAAATAACCAATTAGTTTTGTAGTTAAAAGATGTTGCAGTTATTTTGACCACAACTAGCTCAATTTCAATAAAAAGTATTCACAGACAACTATTTTGCAGAGGATAGACTGTATCGTTTACATATTCTAACTCACCGAGGCATACAGAGATCGACATCGCAAAATATCTCTTGCAGCTCCACCCACCAGTTGGGGCGGCAACCGGGCAATTGCCTCACCACGAAATTTTCGGAAACATTGTGAAATCGGCAAGAAGTTTTTCAGTTGTTAGGTACATCAATAAGTTACACTCACTTTCTCCTTCTCAAAAAGTTTCAACTGGTTGCGCCCCTGTTTTCTTGCATGTGGTTATCAAGTGTGGAAGCTTCGTGGTTGGATCAGGAAAGACAAGGTGTTAATGCAATATTAATTTTTTTCTACTGCAAGTGATTACGTGTAGTTAGCAATGTTAGGTGTAAATTTCATTTTTGTACTCTTGGTGATAGAGATTCGTCATCACCTTATGTGAACTTGAAACTTATTTGAACTGAATTCCTCATCACCTTTTGAATTCCTCATCACCCTATTTGATGTTGGCCAGAACGACTAAGCAATTTTGTGAATTAAATCTTTGTGAATTAAAAGCAATCTTTGTGAATGAATTACGTAAAATACGTAATCAATTTATCAGAATTACACAAATCAAAGAATAAAAACGCTACATATCCTGAGATGTAACAATATCCAGACAAACTCCGGACAGCCACTCAAGTCGTACTATAACAATCTATCCAAGCGCGGCGAGATCATCTACTTTAAGGCTGGATTGGAACACCTTGCGTCATTGACAAAGGTTGCAGCAACCGATAGCATCGGAGCTGAACCCGAGCGATTAGAAGGTCCAGCAGTGCGTTGCCGCAAAGCAGCGATGGCCTGTCGTGGCTGCAAAGAGCAAATCGACCGAGAGTCACGCGCGACACAGTAGTCATTGTTTCGCAGAATAGAAACCCTGAGTAATTCTAGTAGTTTGCACGAGTTTGAATGTGGATAAAAGACAGAGGATTAAACTGTTCGTTCATTCGATCGTAGATGCAACCTACGGCTCCGCTCTACGATTTTCATCAATGGATTTAATTTCGTAAATTTTCGCATCTTTTGCGCAACGCACGTAGGACGCAAGGTCAAGCAGTGCGCAGTGATGCGTAGAAGATTTTCAAAGGATTAAGGTCCAGCCTATTTTTACCAGACCGCTAGGTTAAACTTCAACTATCTCCTGTTTGTTGGCAAATGTTTGAGTTGAACTATTTGATTTAGGACCAAGGTGTTATTTCGTCTAGTGCGAATAGTGTTGTTTGCCGTGTCTGTAAAGTCTAGCAAAATACCCTGTGCAATCCCAACTTTTTTTGGTTTGATTTTGTTCTTTGTTTTTTGTTGTTTCGTTTGTAAACCAGCACTGCTGTCACTTACATATGTTCTATCAAAATTGAGTTTGCTGCTGACATTTTGCAGATCTGACAGCATAACAGAGAAATCATACTTGAAAACAGAAAGTTTTTCTGTTTAAATATATCTCCCATTTGTTGCCACAAGTTTTTCGTGGCGTCACCCTTGTGTTATTAAGTAAATACCATTTGGTACGTCGTAAATGCTTAATGCACTTGACGGTAGGATCTACAGTAGAACAGTGTTTCTCAAAGTGGCGGAATCGCTCCCTTGGGGGCAATTTTGAATGGCAAGGGGGTGAAAAAAACAAAGGGAACGATAGGGGGGGCGAAATAACACAAAGGGGGCGAAAATGGTCAACCACTAATCGATCATTAAGTTAACTTCAGTAGCCTACTATCACGACTTGTTAGTTTCTTGCCAATTTTAATTTACAATGATAATCGTTGAAGGTTGCTGATAAAGCAAATTATCTTCTCTAGATCGTCTATGTGCCTGGTTACAGTCTGGATCATTTCAGGGTTGCAAAGCCCTCTTAAAATAGACACAGCTCTGGTTCCGGAGCTCTTCTTTTCATGAACATGGCTCCAGCTCCAGAGCTCGTGGTTTTCATGAGTATGGCTCCGACTTCGGAACTCTCTTTTTTCATGGCTCCGGCTTCAGCTCCGCCTTCTGTTCGTTTTCACACATAACTATTTTCATTGTCTTGGTGTGCCTCAAGTTGAATGGAAATGAATCAAATCAAGTACACAAAACTGAGAGAATGTACCAAACTTTTTTGAGTAATTTAATGTGGTAGTTGTTCACAAGCAGCACTGTTACCGTGAGTAAATCTTCGAAAAAACAACAATCACAGGTTCAGACGATTCAGAGAACAGTTTCTAGCAGAAACGTAACTCAAGATAACGGTAATATAAACAATTTCTGGAAAAGCAGTCATTGATTTTGCCGCCAATGTCTGAGGACCTTTTGTTATTTCTAACGACCAGAATCAAGAAAATGGCTGTTTAGAAAACTCTATTTTTGTCCGAGCATTTAAACACAGACCAGTCCTAATTGACCAAGTGTTTTGCACTCGTTGCGTGCTTTGCCTGTTGCAACCTTGACGATTCCAGCTAACAGTGCTGCCCGGCCAAACCATGCAAAGAGCGCAAAATGCATAGTCGACTCCCATGTGTTCTTTTGACACGCACACATTTGCAAAATGCGAATGTGTGTTTAAAAGCCCTTTGTTCAAAGAAATAGTATGACTTCTAGAAGGAAATTCGCATTTGCCTTTGTTAAAATAGCTGAAAATTTCTGATTTCTTATCTTTTGCACTCATAATAAGCAGTGAGGAATCGCAAAATAAATCACAATTTAACATGAAAAGCTTAGGAGAAAATAAGACTGATGGTACCGTGCTGATAACATAGATCTTTTTCCACAGATGAAAACTTGAAGAAAAGTCCACATTTGTTTACATTGATTTTTATACCCTCCTGATAATGTACCGCTATGCAAAACAATGCTAGTTCGTTACCAATGATTTATAACTACTTTTATACATAACACTTTCATGTTATGCTACTGCTTTTGAACGTGATGTTTCCTAGTGAATTTTGCCAGAAATCTAGTAAGCCTTGCTAGTACGTCTAACGGTTTATAATAAAAATTCCTAGTTTACAATGGCGTGCCGTGCATTTCACACTTAGATCCGCAACGGTATCATATCTTAATCATGCTCTCTGCTAACAGCATGACCACATAACTACGAAGTTATGGGTATTTTATTATATACCTATTATAGATCAGTTCTTTTTAGATCGCTACACTAATACAGACGCGGTTTGATCATTCTGACTCGAAAGTAAGATGGTGTGGTAGTTAACGTTTTTCTTACTTCTGCAACAGTGGTTCTCAACCATTTCGCTGAAGGGAACCAAATCGAGACCGACAATTTTGTTAGAGAGCCGCACAAAGTAATTTTTGCCGAAAGTCAGTTGACACGTTTTGTTTCATTGCGCGGACGAAGTCTGTTTACATAAAATTTGAAGGGTGCTACTGAAAGGCACTGCCTATGGAAAGAAATCCTTTCCCAGCAAAGAATCAGACACAAAACTCTTACAGAGTGTATATTTCGCCCACGAAATAGACATGTCATCTCTTCTTCAAATAGAATCTGTTTCAGAACGATTGCTAAAATCCGCACAAAGGATGCTTGGGGGCTGCATGCGGCTCTGAGAACAGTGTTTGAGAACCATTTTTCAACAGGCCATATCACGCCTGCCAGCTACGATGTCACAGCCTTAGCAATTTATTAAACCAAAGAAACATCAAAGACTTGCAAATCCATTGTTGCAGTCTTGGTGTCGTAAATCATAACAATCGCGTTTAGTGTGCTATAAATAGCACATGTAAGTCTATTTGGCAAAACCGTTAGTATCTAGACAGGGACCCGGAGCCACCTTTCAAATGGCCGTAGCTTCGTCTCCAGTCCTAAATTTTAAATGAGCTTCCGCTCCAGCTCCGTAGCCCTGGATTATTTTCACAAGAGCTCTGAAAGTAATATTGACGACGTAACACAATTGCTTAGTTCAGCTTTTTAATGGTTTGAATCAGCTATTTGATACTGTCTTTAAATAATATTCTTTTGAATTTAGTACCTTGTGTTTGTTTTATCAGGCTTAGGTGGCGAAAATGGCATGGTGAAATTGTAAAGGGCCGATGGAATAAAAAAGTTTGAGAAATACTGATCTAGAGCAATGGTTTGCAACCTTGTTTGGCACATGGACCATTCTTTTAAAAAAAATCCGATGAACAACTTCGCTATGCTGACATCTCACGAACAACTAGTCGAAACTGTATTGCACATATGCGTCAGTGAACGTTTTATAAAGGATTTATGGAAGTATCTGTGAACCAATAGAAAGTCCAGGTGGACCACCGGTGGCCCACCTGGACCAAGTTGGCAATCACTAATCCAGAGTGAACCCGATCCCCCAAAGGACAGAAAAGAGATAAACCGGTCACATTTGTTCAGAGCACGCAGTACACGGAAAAACTCTTTTTATTTGGAAACCTTCTATCCATTGTGACTTAACTCCTTCGTTAGCATTTGTTTAAAGGTAAATAAGGATTTTATTGAAAGGCAAAAAAGAGTATTATTTCTTATGTAACGTGTAACCGCCCTCACTTTGATTTTTATATGTAAATGAAGATAAATTACAACGGGTTTGACCATAGTGGTTAACAATAAAGCTCTGAAAAGCGAAAATGAGCATGTTTCAAAATATTTGTACGACATTCCTGGCGCATATCAAATTTAGACATTTATTATTCGTTTGCATTTAGGTGCCAATCAGTTACTTAGAAAATGAATGTTTGGGAACGCCAAAAATGCAATCGCTAAAACGTAACTTTTCCATGTTTATTTTCCAGTTACTGTACTTGAAATAAACTAATTTCATTTTTTTTCTTCCTTACTCAAATGTAACGTATTTCTGCCAATTTCTGATTCTCACAAATGTGAACCTTACAAACGACTTCGCAAAAATCCTTGGCAGAGAGAAATTGTATTTTGGTTCATGATTTTAATAAATTATGTTGTAATTATTTTGAAATATACCAAACACAACATTTTTATGAAACAGCCCAATCCATTAAGGCTGTTCATAATTTTGAGAACCATTTGAACGGTTTTACTAAAACCTTTTCGCAAAAGTTTATTTTTGTTGATTACGATAACCATTGTTTTTGAAACGTCCAGCACCATTTCATTCATTGTCAAGCTTGGCAGCCTTTGCAAGGTAATACAGAAAGAAATATTGCAGCAACCAATGATTTAAACAAAATCATAGTGGATGTTTTGAAAAAAATCTTAAGATGTTGACATTGTTCTTTCTTATCAGCCGATCCAAGATATTCAAGTTTCATTCAGCGTTTAGTTAACGCTGTAAATTAATTTATTTTAGGTAATCAGCAGTTTTACGTCATTATTTTGCAAGGCATCTGGTTACAGGAAGCAGCGACATGCAGGGGCGCACGCAGGAATTTTTTAAGGGGGGGCTGAAATTTTGAGAAAAATATTTTGCTCTCACTAAAGTACAGGCTACCTTATTTACTATAAAATTTACAGTATGTCATATATGCTATTTCAATTTTAACACCAATACTTTTCTTGACCAGGTCCAGCCGCGACGTCTGTTTTTCTTTGCCCGTTTTGCACCGTTACCGTGATTTTGTTAATCTGTTAAAGTACGATGCGATGTACTCTGGCACTGCTCTGCAAATTTTGACGTTGTTTATGGAAGTTTGTAACATGCTCAGTATCCCGAGATATTGTTTTCAAAAGCACTCTTATGTTATATAGTAGCATTACTTCATACCACTTCCAGCAAATTGCGGTGTCTCAGTCGGCTATTATTTGTCAAGAAATATTATCAACAGCACTTTTTCTCAACATCGCAGACAAGCAAAATGCACTGCAGTACCAATACAGATTGTAGAATTATCACACAGCCACGCTACACGGTTGTTGGTCGATACCAAAAGCAAAATACCTTTGTTAAATCACCAAAGCAGAATTGAAACAACAGTTTCTACACATTTCCTACACATACTCGTAAAAGGCTTTCTACACATACTCTTAAAAGGCAGCACAAGCGTTTGCGAATTGCTAGTGTATCATCTAACATATTCAAGGCAGTGGTAGCAAACAAAGCTAAGCCGACATATCACTAACTTTACAGATAATTGCGCAAGATACAGACAGATGCCGCCGTAGAAATTTTTAAATGTGAGAATGGACAGAGACAGATGCTCTTCACGAGGCTCTTGAAGCAACCCATGCATGCTTATTTGGCCAGCTAAGCACGTGACATCTCTCACTCTCCCTTACAAGCAAACCGTCACGGCAAACGGAATCGTAGCGATAACACGAATACACCGGCGGACGGTTAATGTGTACGGTTTCTTAAGTGTTGGTCCTACCTATAGGGACATGGGCAAAGTAGTTGCTTGTAGTACAATCTTTATTTCAAATATTTGGCTTTAATAAAATAATCCCTTTTATAAATGCTAGAGCACGAAATCAGATCTGCGATTACTGCTGGCAACAAAGTCATTCATAATTTTTTCTCTGTCGCTCTGGCGGTCTTTGCGTATGGGAAGCAGTGAAAGTCCTGTCATTCGCTCATTTCCAATCGACGATCTTAGATAGGTTTCAAGACGTCTCATGGTGCTGAAACTGCGCTCACTTGTAGCAGTTGATACAGGATGAGTGCCTAAAATGGTGAGCAACATGTAGACATTCGGATAAGTGTCAGCATGGCAAGCACAGAGTGCCTCGATGGCACTCGAAGGAACAATGCTAACATCTTCCTTCTTCCACTTATTTACCCAACGCTGCACTTCAGGAACAACCGCTGCTCTGGGATCAATATCTTCCTGATATATTTCCAGTAACTTTTCTAAATCTTGAGCAGTGTTTGGCGAAGCATCGCAATACGTAGGTATTGTTGCAACCTCTCCGGTGGTGTTGCGTTGATTTTATGATTCACCACGAACGGGATGTGCGCGAAGAAAAAATATATATGTATGTGGCGCGAACAAGCAATAATAGAGTGATCCCGATGGAGTGAGTCACCTCTAATAATGCTTGTGAACCTGGTGAACAGTTGATTGTGCTTGCTAACGGTGACGACAAGAGTGATCTCATCGGGTGATCTCTATTGTTGCTTGTTGCTACGGTGCGAAGCTTTGCGCACATGCCGCTCGGGATTTCCGATCGCAACAGTATAAAGCCACAAAGACTTCTGTACTTCTGCTTCTGATCAAAGAATCTATCCTCCATTTCCACTATCAAATGATCTAAATGCGGTACAAATATGGCTTCCCGAAAAAAATGCTCAGGGTCATCAGAAGGATAATTATCTCTGAAAATTTGACTTTTGCATCTTCTGGGAATCAATAGTGGAGCATCATATTTTTCACATTCATTCTTAGCTTGGTCAAATATTTTATGAAAAACGTTTTCGCAATTGCTT
>Ga0210059_1000136_pt1 | contig 69864 bp, 42 predicted proteins | sample Ectturendosymbi2_FD_188042 | JGI IMG/M metagenome (GOLD analysis project Ga0210059, IMG submission 188042) | Ecteinascidia turbinata endosymbiont from Florida, USA - Sample 2 (SPAdes) (version 2) | ecosystem: Host-associated > Tunicates > Ascidians > Unclassified | place: Key West, Florida... | reverse complement strand
TGCGGAACCAAATACGTGTGAAGGTAAATGTTGGTTTGCAAAAACTGCTCCATGTGATTTTTTCCTTATTCAAACACAGTACGTATGCAACCCAAAATCAGGTTTTCTAACAAAGAATATCGTGGTATGTTACCCAAGTGAAAATGGAAATAGATACGTTTAACGTTTAAAAAAGAAGCCAGTGCTCTTGTGACACAGCGGAGATAAAAGCATCTTTGCCTATTTTCAGAAATATTTGATATGCAGTTTATCATATAAATATTTCAGTGGTAACATCTTATCTGCGGAGATTTTTCAGATAACATTTATGGTGGTTTGCATGTGTGAAGTCCTCACTTCTGCCAGTTGTGTCATGATATTTTTCTTTAAACAACAAAAAATTAGACTAAACTCCAGGCAATATCTTGCAAACGAGAACAAATAAAGTTTGAAAAATTTGTTCTTTGCTTATATTCATTTGCTTTCTCTATGAGTATGGTTGCATTCACAGTGTTGAGGCGCTTCGCTTCACGCGAAAGAAATCGGCCAAAGGAAGCTTCCTATGGCTTTTCACCAACGGGGATATTTACATCTCTCATCCAGCCCGTCCAGGAGCAGCCGCGCTGCTCCATCTTGGCAAGCTCTCACTTTTCCGCGCTTGTATGTAGTAGTGTTGAACAAATTGGAGATTTTTGCAATCCTAATCCAGTCCAAAATTTTCATTGAGTATTCCGGTCCGATCCTAATCCGGTAGACCTGTCCAAATATTTGATCCAATCCGGTTTGAATCCGAAAAACCCTCTGATCAAGCATTTCACTACAGTGATCAACGCAGTTTGGATATCCATATCTGATCCGATTGAGTTCTTTTTGAAATCCAGTCCGATCCTGGTTCCGTTCTGAATTGCAGAATCCGGTTGGATCGTATACCGGGTCATGTTCAACACTGACATGTAGCAGCCGCACCTGGATCACTTCCCTTCTGATTTTTGAGAAGGGCGTCGTGTTCGCTTGAGCGAAGCCTAGCGAGAAGCGTAGGCATTGGTGCACGACGCAGCATTGACCACCTCACCAGAACATCGCCACGCAGTGTCCGCATCTCCAGCATTTGTTGAGTCGCTTCGCACGAAAGGAATCGACCAAAGGAAGCTTCCAATGGCTGTTCACCAACACATTTCTTTCACCAATCTCACCGGGAATATATATATCTCTCATCAGGGGCTTTCAGAAGCAGCGAGGCAGCTCCATCCTGGCGCTCTCTCACTTTTCCGCACTCTCATGTAGCAGCCGCGCTAGGCCCGCTGCTACAACAGAATTACGTATGTTTCAGTTTTGATTACGTTTACTCTTCACTGCATCTTTCATTGATGTAGAGTAGATAATTGCAGAATAACACAAAAGAAAAGTTAGAAACTCAAAATATTGAATAGATGCGCCTCATGATTGCTGCATGCATTTATTTTTTTACCCACAAATACCAACACAACGACAACTATGAACATGAACCACTCATAAAAACACAGATTGATTATTTTCAATATTGACGCTTTCGGAAATCTCAGATGTGGACGAATGCAAGGATTCACCTTGTTCTAGCTCGGCCAGCTGCGCCAATACGGATGGAAGTTACACGTGCACATGCAATGATGGCTACACCGGTGACGGAAAAAATTGCGAAGGTGTGTTTGATATGTTTGTAATCCCTTATGATGGAACAAAACTGTTTTGCTGAAATGGCTGCTATTATCAATTTATTTAATGTATGTATCATGTTTCGTCATTGCGTAAGACCACACTACCTTGCGTGTATCTCTCTTCATACTGATATTCACAACTTGTTGTTTTATGGTAAATTTCACCGAACATGAGTGCGATGCTTCTCATGCACTCTTTTACATCAGGAGTTCCCACACTGCGGCACGCGAGCCCCATGCAAAGTTTCGAAGAGTCACATGAGGCTCTGTAGGCTTTCCGAAAAATTATGTGTTTTTTATTTCATATTTCTATTGCAAAGTCTAGAAATATTGTAAAATGGAACTGTGAGAGTTAGTGTGCCATACAGTATTACTTTTGCAAGTCTTTCCGGAAAGAATTATGATGTCACAAAAGCGTATATTGCAAACAAATTTGTATTTTTAGATTTGTGTGTTAGGGTTCTTTGTAACCTGGGTTTTGCGATATGCGGCTCATACATACAGCAACATTGGCCATCATGTTTTATATGATTTGGTGTAATAAAACGTAACAAACACCAAAATCGGAACTAGCAATGCTTTGCCAAGTGCTTTCTTCTTTCACACTTTTAATCGCATAAGACACAATGTCAAAACATCTCTAAAAATGAAGGTAAGTCAAAATTGTTTAATAATTTTCAAATTAGCGATTCGATTAATTTGTGAAAAAATATCTTGGTTTCATTTGAGATCTAAATTGTCGACTGCTCAATATCAAACGAAAAAGAAGTTTGACAGCTATTCTTTTTCAAATTGTTATGGCCTCAATTTCAAAACAGCCAACTGATACACATGTGTTGATTTCACAATAGTGCATTTCTTCCAGACACCAACTTCCAGCTTTGTGCGTCTTGAATACAAACACTTTTGAGATCACAAGCGTCTTGCTCCATCGGCGTTCTTTTTCAGATATCAGTGAATGCGATCCGAGTCTGAACCCGTGCCATCACAATGCACTGTGCACCAATCTTCTAGGAAGTTTTTCCTGTGATTGCCAAGATGGCTACAACGGCAACGGTATTTCTTGCGAAGGTGAATTTAATAGAACTTTGATAGATTGCTGTGCGAAACAGCACCTACAACTGATTTCAAGTTATTGGTTTACTTATCACTCGTTTATATGATGATCACTAAACTTGTTATCAAACAATTACGAAGATATTTGCAAGAAGCATCAAGTACAGCAGTTTCAACGGTTTTGAAATGATACATTTTTTATTAGTTAAGCTTAACGATTGTCTAATGAGCTCCACTCACACCCAAATGCTAGACTATCGTCATAATTTCGCTTGTTTCCCGCAAAATGCAATTTGATTTTTAAGAACCTAACCATTTAACAGTACTTGTAGATCAACATCAGAACAATAGAGGAAGCGCCCTAAAATAATAGTATAAAATTGCTTCAAAGGAAGAATTGAGGCATTTGCAACGTGTGCTGCATGTCGAGTCGATTTCAGTTATGTTTTGCGGTAAGAGCGCAGGTCATTGCTTCTCTTCGAATATGACCTAGTGCTTTGTGATAGGCCAGTCGGCCAGTCGGCCAATTTACACATTACATAGGCCAGTTTACACATTACAGTTGCTATCGGGGGCCCCTTTGAAAGCGTAGTGAGCCTACTTACAAATTACTTACATTTGCTATTGTGTGCCTCTTTGAAAGCGTCGGACTTACATATTACAGTTGCTATTGTGGTCATTTTGAAAGCAGAATACCTATACAATGCAGTTTCTGATGGGCGCCCTTACAAACCAGAGTAGCCTGCAAAGTGCACATACCTGCAAAGTGCACATTGCAGTTGTTGTTGAGGGCTCCTTTGAAAGCAGAGTAGCCTACTTACACATTGCAGCTGCTCTTGGGGGCCTTTGAAGGCAGAGTACTGTATTATGATGTGGTTCGGAAAATACTATATGATCGGATAATATTTTTTTTACGCGCGAAATACCTTGAGGGGGCCCCTGAGAAGGGGGGCCGAGGCAAGTGTCTCGCTTGCCTTCCCTTTAATACACCACGATATATAACTCTGACAATGATCTTATATGAGAATATGAAAACGATTGAACACTTTCTGCTTCATCCGGTATGCGTACTTTACCACCTGATGCGTGCAATGTAAACACTGTAATGTAAAGTTATCTTTATATTATTGAACACATTGAAGTTGATGATAAATTTATCACTTCAAAAAACACAGATTTAACGCGATTTTTCATAATTAAACCTAGACACCCAGGTCGAGTAAGCAAAAAGATCTGGGTGAAACAAAACCCTCAGTGGGAGCCCTGGTCACATGCAGCAAAACGCTTACTACCGTAACTTGAAGTGAACATTTGAAGATTTATTGTCGTGTTATTGTTACGCAATAACGGCCAAGAGTACAACAATCCGCTAGCACAGGGGCGGGCAATTAATTTTGCTCTGGGGCCACGTTTGGAAGGCCGCGTTTAGCGGGGGGCCGTGCCTTCTAATGAAAATAGAAGCAAGTCTCTGACAAGTTAGCCTCAGCACTAAGTTGGAGGAAATCTTAGATTCGAAGAATTTTTCTGAATGCCGCCCCCGGCCACTTATGGCCTGCGGGCCGCTGATTGCCCACCCCTGCGCTAGCGAATTTCGCAACCTGCCTCTGCAGGCAAAGGATCGGAATTGAGCGAACTGCGCAGTTGCGTTAAGCGTTTCGGGGGTCTCGCGGTCACGACTTTGCCCTGATGGGCCTCGCGTTCATTTATCCGGCCCTGCGTACATGCCTAGTTGCATACGTTTAGAAATCAGACTTCCACTCGATCAACGTGTTTTGTGTAGGTTAGTGATTGCTGTATAAAATGTAGACTATCATGTCTAGGCCAGGTAGTCTTCTCTTATTTTGTACTGCATAGCAGCAAGATAACTCTGGTGCTTACGACCAAAGTTACACATTTGCGCAGCCTGCTGTTAAGGCAACCAGATGGAGTTAACTGTCTAGTTAGAAGAGTCTATTTTGGGGGTTGTCCCAAAACAGAGTAGTGTAGATAGTGGATTATGGATGTTAACCTTTGCGTCCATATAGGCCTTAGTCTATATTTGTTAACATTTATAGGCGAGTGAGATACCAAATGGTATTAATCTAAACATGTGCCATGCACCAGGAGATTAACAAGTCCAGACATCAGCAAGGTTTATGCATGCGTATTTTTGCCACTAAAAACACAATGCGCACGCTTTATAAGCATATTTCACTTATGCTCATGGCAAAAGTTTATCAATTTGCGCTAATGATAAAAATGTTCATCGCGGCGCACATGCTTTGACCGATCTCATGTTTGCTCCATCGGAAATAGTGTTTTCATAACTGAACGATAGGACTGATTCTGATTTCCTGCAAATTTTTTTATATTTATATTTCATCACGACATCTCCAAATAATCGCCGTCAATCAAAGACAATAATTGAGGACCCAATTCCTCTAGCTCGTTCAAAAATTTTAGTTGTAAACTGCGAGCCAATTTTGCGGGAAAATGTTTATAATCAATTTGCACAATCTGTAAATGCTGTTTATGTTGTGAACTAAAAATAAATTTTCAGAATGTTTAGCCCTCCTGCACAAACATGAAGGCCCCAATGGAAGACTTTCTGGCGACAGTTCTGCCTAGGCCCGCACACATGGGGGGTCATTCGAGAGAAGTTACCCTCAAATCTTTTCTGTGCTCCCCAAATTTCGTTGTGCTCTGAAAAGATTGTTTTAAATATATGATAAAAAAAACTTTCCCCCTGAAAATGTATTTTGCCCCCCCAAACATTAAAATCTGGCTACGGGCCTGGTTCTGCCAAAATTGTCTCTGCAATTAGGATATTTTGTTTTGAAAGCAATTCGGCCTCGACATGTATCATAACGGCGAAAACTTTTTTTATAAATCACCATTAGAGGGGCCCTTAGAAGCATTTGGGGGGGAGGAGTTGGGCTGATACGGCCCTGGCTGTCTGATTTTGTGGTCAGCTTTGATTAATATATTCCGATATGCAGTGTATTCACAGTACGACAAAATGCCAAATCATGTACAAGTAGCCAGCAGCTATTAAAGCAGCACACACGGCATTGATTAGCAAATCAAGAAACGGCCATGACAGCATGTGTTTAGAAACTTAACGCGAAAGCAACCGGCCGATTTCAATGATGAGAAAGCAGATTATATCAATTTTCAAGGGAAAACGCCTGCTCCAAAATGGTTTGTAACTACTGTAAGAAATACACAAACATGCGAAAACACTTGCACATTTAATATTCATTACTCAAAAAATCGCATTGAGCGTGATCCCGTGCAAGGTTTGTACTCCTGAGACTACATGCTTTGCATGCCTAACAATAGACATGTTGTTTCTTCCACACATTATTTAAAATGCAGCTGGATGCAAACCAACGTCTGTATTGCTTCAGGGCGAAATACAAATACCATTAATTTCATTTAACTCAAGTGACTATTCTCCTCATGTCAGAAAACCTACGATATTATGTGCAAATTTTGATGGGAAATCGAATTCCCGTATTTAACTCACATCCTTGTGATTAGTGTCTTTTCATTCTTGAAGGTCTTTGCACTTCGTCAAACTTCGGTAGAAAGTATTGTAAAGTGAAAGAAAATCTATTTTATTGTTTGAAAGGGTACCTCACGCTTCAAACTTTTTTCATTTGTCTCAAAACGCATTGCTCCAAAAATTGAAAACGAAGAGTGAGTTTGTCTGAGGTTTTCTTTTCCCATTACAGCAGAAGAAAGTCTGATCAGGAAATTTGCATTTTTGAGACAATTGCAAAGTTTTTGCTGAAGTTGTTGAAACTGGCATCATCGATGATGCGATTCTCTTGAAAAAAACTAACCACTTACAATAGAATCTGAGTTAGAATCTCTTAAGAAAAAAACTAACCACTTACAATAGAATCTGCCTACTACGACACCTCGAGCGGCTTAGAAAAAGTGACAATTTAGGCGAAATGACGAATTATGCATACAAGTGAAAACTCTATAACAGCTGCTCGTATATTTTATCAAAGTAACTTGTATGCATAGTGCTTTTGTTTGCAGCAAAATAAAACTATATGACGTTATGGTTGTTTACTAAATAAAACTCTTTAATTCCTCATCTCTATCTAGACTCCTCCATGTAATCTAACACCTTTTAAATCTTTGATACACTTTTAAGAATTTCTGCGTTCTCTCAATACGGACTTGGTACGCGCTTCACACCTCGTGCATAAATGCGATAAACAAATTGCGAGGTGCAACAATTCTCATATAAAGATTCTTAATTTGTTTAAATTCCCACACGCGTTAACTGCTTACATAAAAAACGAAAGTGCAAATGACGGATTAGCCGAACAAAACGCTTCTCAGGGATAGAAACAGGTGACGAATCAAGCGAATTGACGAATTAAACGATGGCGAATTAGTCAAATTCTACAGCACTTCGAATTTTTCACACGTTTCACAAAATGTTTAGGGAATCGAAGCCACAAGTGTGGAATTTATCCTTCGCAGTCAGTTGCCTTGCAATTTGGCAAGTGACGCCTAATTTCAACCATAGGCTATATAACTACAACAAAAGCACACCATCAAAACGTTTAATAAAAGGCTATGCTTTGCCTGGTAGGATGAGGTAATGCATTTCTCAAAAAATATTCCAGCATTCAACAAGTGAGATGAGAGTCCACAAGGTACACTACAAAAAGCGCTATTAGCAATGTTTATGGAGTAAAAACCAGAAAAATCGAAGAAATGCATTTTTTCGCCCAAAGCATTTACGCACAGAAGACACGAATTTCTGTATATGCGTTTACTGGCCGTCGTTGCAAGGAGTCCAAGCAATAAAAACGATTCCAAAATCTAAGAGGTAAGCGTGAAGCCGATTGCTTGAACATGACCTTGCCAAAAAATTGAATACAATAAATTTTAAGAAATTCACATTTGTCATGAGTTTCAAACGTAAGGATTTAGACGACATGGGCAAGATCGCCGGAAAGATTTTCTTGCAATATCTTACTCGTTTTTGTTCGCAAGTTATCGCAAAAATCGCGCCGAAAAGCCGATATATCGGCTTTTGCAGTTCTTGAAAGGTTACAAAGCATAGGTGGCTGTTTGATTAAACACGCTTTCCAAAAACTTGACGCGTGGTACATTGAGTTGATTTATTTCCTCTCTATCTGGCAAACTGGAGTACAATCGCGGAGAGTAGCATCGAAGATTTGAAATCGGCCTTTTCAAGTTGTACAGCAACCCGCTTGACGTTATTGGAAAGTTGCATGGGAGTTTTCAACTCACGGCGCTTCAGTCGACTTGCCACCACCGCAATACCCCAACAACTATATACTGAGACGCTTGGTCTGTGAGAAAACCAAGATGAGTGCCAACACCCGACACTGCATCGGGAGTCCAATGATCTTCTTTTCATTCTTTCTTTGAAAAAGTCAAGTATACAGAAACAATTGTTGTGCCACAAGTAAGCAAAATGCGATTGGGACATCAAATTGCAGTCACTTGCCCTCGGTATGCGTAATTGTGTGCTCAATCAAATCGTTTATCATATTTTGCAATCCTGAACAAATTATTAGAATCTTGAATTATGTATTAATCGTCTGACTTCAAGCAATAATCAAGCATAATGAAGTGATTAGTAACGAAACGATGCGACTTCCACAGCTCAGTTCCTAGACTTTTGCGTCACTTTTTACACAGTACACAATCTTTCAAATGTCATAGGTTTGGCTTTGGAATTGCAGCCAAAAATGGTGTTAACGACTAGACAAAATAGCAGTTCACAGCAAGCTTGAATAAAATGCAAACAGCACATCATGTTCCACTGGCTAGAGGATGTTAAATGATTTTGTTTCCAAAAACGGTATTTGTTCTTACCGCGCTTGTAGAATACTGGAAGAAGTAAACGTTTTTAACACGAAGTGCACTGTAGCTTTTTGCGTTTCACCATCAGCGCCTAAAAACTCACGCCTAAAACCGTTTTCATCATTCGTTAACCCATGTCACTTCAGTTGGTTTACCAGTGTTTTCCTCCAATAATGCATGTATTTTTTCAGTTACAATGCACCATTCAGGACTAAGCAATCGATATTTAATATCCTGTATGCAGCTCCCAGACGAGAAGTGTGAAAACAACTGCCACTCTGTGTTGCCTTGGTTTATTTTGATTTGGCGTTGTCTAAAGGCCTACACACGATTAGCTGGTTGCACATTCATTCTGTACTTTCAACAAGAAAGTTATCAACCCATCAATTTTACTGTAGCGTGCTCTTTTTTTGTTGAAACATAAATAGCAATAGACTTAAACTGCTCTTCACATTTCTATTTTATTGTAAGATTGTGACAAGACGTAAAGGTGATAAAATATATCATAGCGCTATTTGTTTTATTCACATTCCTACAAGATTTCAATTATTCCAAATCTTTCAACTTCCTTCAGAAATTAAATCATAGTGAAGCTCTTGCAAACGTTCCGCATTGATCCGCTCAACCTGTAGCCAGTAAGAAAGAGAAAAAATATGTTATCTTGTTACATTAAATAATAAAATAATACGATGCCCGCAGCAATGCAATATTTCAAATATGAATTTTTTTTGCAACATTCGAATCTATGATCAGCTGTAGTGCTATTGCTTTGTAAAATCTGAAAAGCGCTTGTTTACAAATTATTATGGAAATGCATATGTTATTGCAAAACGTAGTTCTATATCAAACTGTGGCAAGAAACTAAAACATATAACTATCGTAGTTACTCTGTAAGCAAAAATGATGTTATAGGTTTTCAAGGAATCTTTCTTTAAACAACAAAATCAATACAATAAACTCAGCTGAATATCTTGGAAGCGAAACCAAGTGAAGGTTGAAGAATTTATTATTTGCTTATATTCGTTTACCTTTTCTGCTGTTATATCCAAACAGCTACTTGTGTTTCCATTTTGATTGAGCTTACATTTCATTGCATCCTTCATTGATGTAGAGTGGATAATTACAAAATATCGCAAAAGAGAAATGAGAAATACAAATTATTGGAGGGAAAACACCTCATGACAGCTTCATGCATTTATTTTTTTACCAACACAACATCAACACAACGACAAGTATGAAGATGAACCACTAATAAAAACACAGATTCATTATTTTCAATATTGACGCTTTCGGTTATCTCAGATGTGGACGAATGCAAGGATTCACCTTGTTCTAGCTTGGCCAGCTGCGCCAATACGGATGGAAGTTACACGTGCACATGCAATGATGGCTACACCGGTGACGGAAAAAATTGCGAAGGTGTGTTTGATATGTTTGTTATCCCTTATAATAGAACAAAATGGTTTTGCTGAAATGGCATGCTATTTTAGATTGATTCAAAAAATGTAATATGTTTCGTCATTGCGCAAGACCACACTGCCTTGCTCCCATCTCTCTTCATACTGATATTCACAACTTGTTGTTTTGTGGAACATTGCACTAAACATGAGTGCGACGCTTCTAATGCAATCTTTTGTATGATATATAATTTGCATTTTTGAGACGATTGCAAAGTTTTTGCGGAAGTTGTTGAAACTGGCATGATCGACAATGAGATTCTCTCGAGAAAAAACTTACCAACTACTGCGAATTTTTCGCACGTTTTACAAAATGCCTAGGGAATCGTAGCCACAAGTGTGGAATTTATCCTTCGCAGTCAGCTACATTGCAGTTTGGAAAGTGACACCTAATTTTAATCACAATATATATAACTACAACAAAAGCACACCATCAAAACGCTCAGTAAAAGGCTATGCTTCGCCTGGTAGGATGAGGTAATGCATTTCTCAAAAAAATGTTCCAGCATTCAACAGGTGAGATTAAAGTGGCCAAGGCACACTAAAAAAGCCGCTGTTGGCAATGTTTATGAAGAATAAACAGCAGAAAAATCGAACTTTACCAAATTACGAAGAAATGCATTTTTGTCAAAAGCATTTTACACAGAAGGCACGACCAGTGACTTCCTCTATGTGCATTTATTGGTCGCTGTTGCAAGGAGTGCAAGCAAAAAAAACGCTTCGAAAAACCTAACAGGTAAACGTGAAGCCGATTGCTTGAACACGACCTTGCCAAAAATTGCATACAATGAATTTAAAAAAATTCACATTTGTCATGAATCTTAAACGTAAGGATTTAGACGTCATGGGAAAGATCGCTTGAAAGCCCTTTCTTGCAATGTTTACTTGTTTTTGTTCGCGAGTTATCGCAAAAATCGCGCCGAAAAGCCGATATATCGGCTTTTGCAGTCCTTGAAAGGTGACAAAGCGTAGGTGGCTGTTTGATTCAACATGCTTTACGAAATCTTGACGCGTGGTAGATAGAGTTGGTTTATTTCCTCGCCATCTGTCAAACTGGAATATAAACGCGGAGTGGAAGATAAACGCGGAGTGAAGGATCGAACTGAAAGTGAAGGATCGTAACTGAAACATATAACTATCGTAGTTTCTCTGCAAGCATAAATGTTGTTATTCTTTTTCATGAAATCTTTCGTTAAACAACAAAAACGTTACAATGAACTCAAACCAATATTTTGGAAGCGATACCAAGTAAAGTTTGAAAAATGTATTGTATTATTTGCTTATATGCCTTTATCTTTTCTGCGGTTATATTTAAACAGCTACTTGTGTTCCATTTTGACTGAGCTTACCCTTCATTGCATCCTTCATTGAAGTAGAGTAGACAATTACACAATAACGCAAAAAGAGAAGTTAGAACTATAAAATATTGGATAGAAAACACCTCATGACAGCTTCATGCATTTGTTTCTCTACCTACAAACATCAACACAACGACAAGTTTGAACATGAACCACTAATAAAAACACAGATTAATTATTTTCAATATTGACGCTTTCGGTTATCTCAGATGTGGACGAATGCAAGGATTCACCTTGTTCTAGCTTGGCCAGCTGCGTCAATACGGATGGAAGTTACACGTGCACATGCAATGATGGCTACACCGGTGACGGAAAAGATTGCGAAGGTGTGTTTGATATGTTTGTTATCCCTTATAGTAGAACAAAATGGTTTTGCTGAAATGGCTGCTATTTTAAATTTATTTAAAGTATATAGCATGCTTCGTCATTGCGTAAGCTCACACTGCCGTGCTCGTATCTCTCTTCATACTGATATTCACAACTTGTTGTTTTATGGTAAATTGCACTAAACACGAGTGCGACGCTTCTGATGCAATCTTTTATATGATTTGGTGTAATGAAACGTAACAAAAACCAAAATCAGAACTATCAATGCTTTGCCTAGTGGTTACCTCTTATTTGACACCTTTTATCGCAAAAGAAACAATGTCAAATTATCTTCAAATGAAAGCAAGTCAAAATAGTTAAGTATACTGCTAACAAGACCGTAGAAGCATGCGCTGAGTGAGTTTGACCTTTTTACAGGCACCTGGCCCAAAACCCCCTCTAACCATAACGTCGGATCAGCGTGGTTTAGTCACCTCACACTAACGTCGGGTGTGCTGAACCCGAAAGAGCTACCTTTGCAAAATCGATAAAAATTTTTGACGACCACGCCCGCACCTACTAACTGGTCACACAAAAAAATGAAGCTACTGAAGAGTTGAAAGCGCGCCGACGCGTGCTTACGTAGGTTTCACGTGATGAACACATTTGACCCCGGTCTGCCAGACCCACGATAGTATTCCAGGGTATTAATTTACTTAACATGACCTTGCCAAAAAATTGCATATCATAAATTAAAAAAATTCACTTTTGTCATGAATTTTGAACGTAAGGATTCAGACGTCATCGGAAAAATCGCTCGAAATATGTTCTTACAATGCTTTACTTTTTGTTCGTAAGTTATCGCAAAAATCGCGCCGAAAAGCCGATAAATAGACTTCTTCAGTTCTTGAATGGTTACAAAACATCGATGGTTGTTTGATTAAACACCCTTTACGAAAGCTGGGAGCGTGGTAGATTAAATTGACTTAGTTACTCTCCATCTGGGGAACTGGAATATATGCGAAGAGAGTAGCATCGAAATTTTGAAAACGGCCTTTTCAAGTTGTACAGCAACCCGCTTGACGTTATTGGAAAGTTGCATGGGAGTTTTCAACTCACGGCGCTTCAGTCGACTTGCCACCACCGCAATATCCTAACAACTATATACTGAGACGCTTGGTCTGTGGCATTGAGAAACCCAAGATGAGTGCCAACGCCCAACACTACATCGGGAGTCCAGTGATCTTCTTTTCATTCTTTCTTTGTAAAAGTCAAGTATACAAAAACAATTGTTGTGCCACAATAAAGCAAAATATGGTTGGGACATCAAATTGCAGTCACTTGCCCGTTGCAGGTGTGAATGCGTGCTTAATCAAACCGTTTAACATTTTTTACAGTCCTGAGCAAAGGATTACAATTTTTAATTCTTTCAACGGTAAAATTTACTGACGCTGTTTCTTTAGTGCAACTTCTGTCTCCAACAAACATTCCTTTTTTTCGTTTTTATGTCATTACGTTGTTTTCTGATAAGCTTTTATATCAACGTCTTTTGAAACATTTAGAACTATCAATTAAAATAAAAACCTTTAATGGAAATGTAGGTATTTTTTAAGCTTACCACAATTTAGTCGAAGTCTGAGTTTTCTGACAGAAATGAATTTAAATCAACAAGAAAATTATTGAAAATTCAGGTGTTGATGATTCTTTGCATTGTACAGTTCTCGCACACATCATCACTATTTGTGGTTTTCCGAACTAAGGGGGACGCTCCCAACACCGATCGGTTTGAAACATTTTAACGATAATCTTTTCCTCAGGTATTAAAATAAAATATAGCACATAACCTCTGCAAAAATATCTTAACCTTTCACAAGAATTTTTTCCTTTAATGCCTCCTAAAAATGGTCAAAATTAGGAAAGAATCCTAGTTGTTTTTTAACTTGGCGATTTTTCAGATGTTGAAGAATGCAATGGAAACCTAGGAAACTGTTCAAAAGAAGCAGCATGCACTAACACTGACGGAAGTTTTACTTGTACCTGTCCTAACAATCTGTATGACGACTCACCAGCTTCAAGCCACAAAGGCGTAGTTTGTCGTAAGTATCTTTTTATTTCTATTGTAGTAACGCAAACGAATGCAACCACAGTTGAGTGCAGTAACAGACATTTGTCCGTTTTGTTCCCGCTACATATTTTGTGAGGCAATGGTCAAAGTACACGATAACTACTTCAAAACCTTCTTAAGCATTTTCTTGGCTTAGTAAAAACATCCTGAAAACAGACTTGCACAACATATGGACCGCGAGAGTGTGTCTTGCAGCCCTCGAGAGTTTTTTCAAGAGCAGCAAATGTTCAAACGCCCGGGTTCGGACATTATCCTGGTCAGGGAGCTTGGGTGGTCCACTACCCAGGAGTTTGATTTTTGTTGATTTCATATACTTAGATAAATGTTAGAAACCTGTGTTTCCATGACTTTTCCTGATTTTCAGAGACAACTCGAATGGCGCCAGACTTATTTACAGAAATGTCCCGAAAGCCTATAAGTAGGAAATTGGTGCACTCTACTGAGTTACCTGATGTTTAGCAAAGTTTGTGCACGCTACCACCATAACAATTCAACGTGATTTTAAGTGCAAAATGTTTTTCGGCAGATGCGGCATCGGAAACCTTATATGTAAAGAGTAGATCTAAACCATGTCTTGATTTGAAGAAAAACGGTCAAAAACGCGCCTAACGTTTTCTACGCACAAATATAAATCCCCTCTATAAAGCAGTTGTTTGGAGGTACAGTGTATAAAAATTGTGTACTGTGTGTGTTTCGCTGTGCAGATACGATTTTGTTGTGAAAGTTATTAAAAATGAACGTCGAGAAGTCAAAAATAGTTGGTGGGAAAATGACGGTTGTCACATGTCACAGGAAAACGTAATCAAATTTAGTGTTGCATTACACCCTTCATTTCCCGACTCGTATAGCGTTTGAAGATGGCCTGAGTAGGCTTGTCGCTCTAGAATTTCTTCCAAACCACGACAAAATGAGCTTCTGCTCCTGCGACACATGTTTGAACATTTCGACCTTCGAACCTTCAAGTTTAAGTAGGTCTGCCGTAAAGTATAGACCATTCCATCAAACTCAGTATAGAATAAAGCAAGCTCCGTTACAATTAAACGATAAATTTCAAAAACAGTCGTTAGCTTGCGCTTTTTGAATCTTCAACAGCTCGTTGTTAGATAACTCTATCATCATAACTCGACCTATTTTTTACATAATGCACCTATCGTAAAATTTACCTCGTCAACAATTTCCAAGATGCAAAAGTGCTTGCCATACGAAATGATTTTGCTAACAACTCATCACTTTGTGCTAAAATGCCCGTTATGCATTTTTCTTTGCATTACAGTTCAACCCGTCAGCTATACTTGTTACTCCGACCGAGTGAGGGTTTCCGTCATTAAGAAATTTTTTATCGACCTGAACATAGAGTTGTCTGACTTGACTCTTGGATCATGCTCTGGTTGGGAAAATGGCTCGTACTGGTACTTCACTGGAAATTGTGGTGGCAATGTAACAATGTCGGTGAGTGATGTATGTACTGTACATGTAGATTTGAAAATTCGTGATGATCTTAAAAATTGATAAAAAAATACCATGAACCATCAATAATGCACGAGAAACATTTGAAACTGTGAAATCAATTATATATACACAACAAGAACGAAAGGAACAAATTATTTTTACCATTTTTTCGTAGACATGCTCGTTATCGCGAATATATAAAGGGAGTCAGTACATTGATCAAGGTTAAGATTACCCGTCGTACTAATACCAGATCCAAACAAAAATGTTACTCAGACATCTAAAGAATTGATAGTTGCATTGGGAAATACAACAAAATGTGGCTTTAATTTTTGACTACATTGAGTTTGCTATGTCAGAGTGTGAAAAAAATGAACAGTCACTTGAAATTAACAGCAAAGGAAATAGAGTCAGGCAAATGTTTGTGTGTAAGATTAGGAAATTCAGAAAGCTGTTAGTTTAAGTAACATATTGCGATATTTTAGGAGGATGAAACCCAGGTTTTAGTGAGCTGGAATCTTACTAATATCAACGAAGATACAACCAAGAATGCAGTATACCTTGCAAACTACCCACTGTTGTGTTCCTTTCCATCATCGCAGAACATCACCTTCAATGTTAGTGCCGCGACAAGGTCAGCTATTAAACAAGCAGTGAACATAAATGTGTCGTGATCGTGATATGCTTTTTACTATATTTGTTCGCATCGCAAATACTACAGGGTTTCTCTTGTTTAACTATTTGAATAAATATTTTTACTTGCGCTTTTGCTTGTTTAATCACGACCATTTTGAACTGAACTACTTTAACGTACCCTATTTTGGCCAAACCTTCAACATTTACCTAAACGTTTGCAACAACAGCGATGCCATTGTTTCTTGGAATTCAAACCAGCAGGAATTGAAAAGATATGGCAAAGTTTTTGACTGCTACACAACGCTGAAATTTCTTTATTGTCCTAAATCAATTAAGGTTTTCTGCTTTTTCTATCCATCAAAGTCAAACACGTTAGTTATGTACTGCTGTTGGACATTTAATTACTTCAGCCAGCCTAAACAACCACTGAGCGCAGTAAGGAGTTATTCCAGCCCTTATGATGTATGAAGGAGGTAAAATTTTTAAAACATTTATTCGTCTGTAGAGAATAGTTTGATAGAAGGTATATAAATATCGACAACCTTTTCATATTTTATCTAAAGTTTGATTGATGGAGATACCCAAATACAGCAATTAGTAGAGGAGCTGCAGGCGTCCGTCAAAGCTTCCCTTTCAGCCAACTTCTCAAGTGACTTGCCTGCTTCTGTTGAGACCGGAGATACGATTTATATTAAGGTAAGCTGATGCAATGTTAAGCTAATTTTAAGCAAGCTTAACATGAAGTGTTAAAGAATTTGCATATTTTCGCTGTAAAGTCTTAAAACGACAACTTCAGTCATAAAACGAACCGATGTGAGTGAGTAGCGTTGCAAATTTTGTAACTCAATCCTAAAATTTCTTAGTAGCTTCAAAATATGTTCAAATTTCATATTGCATGCATAAAGCTAAAAAAAAATAATACTAAAATAGCATAACCTAAACGCAAATTTCGGAACTGTTCACGATCGCTGGGCAATATCTAAAATTGTTCTTTTCCACATTTCGCTTTAGTCATTTGTTTCACCCTCTTTCTTAAATCCTGCCACACATACAGTTGAATATTTACTGATTTTGTGCTTCCTCAATGTTCACCTTTAAAATCCATCCCATGCTCCGTCTGTCAACCTTCTGGCATCAGGACCGCATTTCCTTTTACGCATTCCAATGACAGCTTTCTGTTGAGTCAACGCAACATTGTTCCTTGCTGTGTTTTTTTCTGTAATTGGCCGCAGATAGTTTTCCAATTTTAGTAAAGGCAATCATTTGAGAATAGCCTATTTTCCAGTTATTACTTCCCGCAACTTCTCGTTAGATTTAGTCATGGGTTTCCTTGCTTTATCCTTCCTTTCTTTGGACTTCAGCATTTTGCACGTAAGCATTGCTTGAAGATTTCAGGACTGAGAATGTGCAGAGTTTCGTGAAATCTATTTACTACTAAAATTATTTGCGTCATCTTGGCGGAGCCTAATCACTGGAACACAATTCTCTTCTAATAGTTTTGAGTGAAATAAGGCCTCATTTACATGACACTGGACCAGACCGACGCTGGAGTGGAAGCTGTTTACACAAAAAGGACGCCGAGCGTTGATCGGCCGCTTGTAGTTAGATCGGGTATTTCCCACATGTGGCTTTAAATATATTTTACTTTGAACTATTTAACACTATGACATTTAATGTATCACTTGAAAATTAGAGTCAGTAAATAGAAAAAATAGCAAGTATGATGATTTGGGAAGGAACTAGCCCAGTCAGTCACACTTGGTCACCCTTTTGACTAGTCTGAAAATTATGAAAGGTCCTGTGTTGCTTATTTGTATAAAAGCAACCTCTGAGCGCACGCAGACAAAACGTGAAAGGGCCAGAGATTTCAAAACGTTCGGCCTTCTCAAATTTGCTCACACTGCTGATCATATTCCTCTCCGACGTGAATCAGAAAAGCGACCTGTCTGACTTATCGTACGCCTTCGCTCACGATTTCACTGTCCGAACGTTCCTTGACCCTGACCTTAACAGGTAAGTGCGTCACAGGTATTTGAAAAGATGTTGGCGGCTATCGGTAAACTACAAACCCCGCTTACATGATCGATTTTATTCCGGTCCCTATCGACTCGAAGGAAGATTGAAAAACACCAATAACCCATAATACTTGGCGCCCTACTATCACCCTCCATGTCTTCCTCAAGTTGATTGTGAGTATTGTTTTCAAAAATATGAAGTGCTGATATTTGTGACTTCTACAAAATGTGAGCTTTTCTGCAGAACTTTGGTTGGTCGCTAGCTACTTACCATGCTTGGCAGGTCGCTAGGGACACACTCTGTATCAGCGTCATCGGACCAGTGGGCCGCGATATTCTTTCAAGAGGGCTGCGAATCATTTCACAACGTTCCATTTTGTGGCTTTGTAGTGAAATGTCTCTTGAAAATGTTCCTATTTCCCATTGATCAGATCGGAAAATGAAAATAGAAATCCACGTTCTGTTGTGTCTGCAATTATGCGTTGTGTCGCAAAAACAATAAAGATGTGGTCACACAAACCTTGCAATGTAGAATTTGTAGCAGAACATTATGAATAGTTTTAGTCCTGTAATTAACAACCTGAATGAAACAAATTGCAGCTGACAAACTGATTGCCTCACTGCCTCAGCTTGTCTCTCACCAAGACTCGACTTGATCTTATCATATCTGATAAGCAAGCTCAGTTTCTCCAATAACAGTAAATCAGAGGTGTTTTTCACATTTTCTTTCTTTATCGTATATCAATGTTAGTTGTCTCTTTGCGCCACATCTCATAGCAGCCTAGCAAATATTTTTTCAGTAAAAATGGGTTGCAAACTGGAAACGTTTAGTGATGCACTGCTCCTTGTGTGGATTGCACGAGACCCACGCACTCTAAGCATAGCTTCATTGTGTCGCTAGCAACTCTGTTAGGAAATAGCACTGAAAATGCTACTAAAATGCATATACCGTATTTATTCGATTGTAGGCGGCGGCTTATAAAGCTTTTTTTCATCATTTCGTACGGCTTTTAATCAAGGGTTGCTTGATGTCAAAGGCGGCTTACATTTCTTATATCTTTGCCTTACTGAAAGGTCTAGATAACGCTCAGTCTTCTTTGGCGACTTCTTTTACGACCAAATTCTCTTTTCGCATTCTATTCTCTTCAGCATCGCGTGCACATCCGTCACAGGAAGGACAATGATGAACAGAAGGCAGTTGTAGTGGTGAAGCATCATTACCAGGGTTGCCAAAACGCGAAACGTGCCAGTACGTGGAAGTATATCAGAGGCTTTGGTAGCCTGTGTTAAAGCATAGATTACAATCAAGGGCGGCTTACAATAGAATAAATACGGTAATATTGCGGATGCTGAACAACTTGGGCGATTAATGGTAGGCTATATTCAGTAGAGATGTAATGCTCTGTTTGGCAATGGCCGTTTACCACAATTTTTCAAGTCCAGCTTAAAAGAATTTTCGTGCCCTTTGTCTTGCAATCAGGATTTGTCAAACAAGTTGACTTGACATACAACGAAATTGCTTACTTTCACTTGAGAATGATAGTACAGCACGTGTTGGCTTTTATTTTGCAGATCGGTTTATCCAAACCTGTACCAAAAGACATCAAAATGATTTTGGAAGAATTTTGGACAACACCATTAAACGATCAATCACAGAGGTTGACACTCATTAAGTAAGTGTCGGTAGTATTTATAGCCAAACTAAGACCGCTTTTTTCCTTTTTATAGCCAAATTATGTTGCACTTGTTACAAGCAATTAATCTACTCACCATTTGTTCAAAAACATTTGCATTGTTTCTTTTATGATTTTATTCAATTATCTAGAATAATTTTGACTTGAAACACAGGGAAACATTGTTAACAACGCAAATACTTTTGCAATGTTATCCAATTATCTAGAATAATTTGCGTTTGCTATCCAATTCTTACCTACTGTATCATGGGTGTAGTGGGTTCATGGGCGGAATTCAAAAGACTTGTCCTTTGAGCCTGTCTGCGTCTAATGCAGAGTTTTGCAAAAAAAGGTTGCAATTTTTATTTCTTCAAGTATATTTTTGCACAAGTGAACTAAAACTGAAATAAAGCAACACGAAACAGCACTGCTAAAAATAAACAATAAAAGTTGGGTTCTTCCAAATTCAGTTTTGCATGATTTACCATATTTTAAGTTTAAACAACTGTTGCTTATCCATGTAATACACCATATCTATAGATGAGAGCAACCACGAATTCCTCTGCGTAGCACTTTGCACTAATTGTTCAAACCTCGTCACTAATTTCCGCCTCGGGAACTTCACAATCATTGTACTTGTATGTTGAAATAGCGGTTTTGCACTTTGTTTCTAACAAACCATTCTAAAACTGCTATGAAACTTCACCGTTCTCTAATAAAAGGTTTGCAATTTATTGAAAAAAACGGTCCATTTTCTAAATGTCGAATAAAGGTTCACTGCATATTTTCAAATATATTGGAAATAGAATAAGTAATAAAGTGCATTACTGGTGATATACTACAATGCGTTTTTTGTACAGAAATACACTTAGCATTTGCTGCAGAGCTCAACGTTTTTTCCACTGCATATGGGGTTCTTAACGTCGCTCCAAATCCGACCAATGACCAATTTTATTGAACCATTTCACTGCTTACCGTCTAACGCAGTCTCTTTTCTTCAAAACGTCCTACCCCACTTTTTTTTAACATCGATTTTTCCTGCATTTCGCCCCCAACAAAATGTTGCTTCTTGCTGCAGCAATGGCAAACATTTTTCTCAGATGTGAACCAACTGTCGAAGCAAAAGGTGTCGCTCAAAGTGAGACGCTCACCTCTGGTTGAACTAAAGTACTTGCGGAAATCTCAAGACCATACTTTAATCGGCTCCAAACTCAGGATATCTCCCCACAGTCATGATTTTCGCAGTATATACAGTATTTCAAAATTGTGCACGATACCGGGAACATAAGGCATAAAATTTTTAACCACAGTTTGGGGTTTCTTCGGCGCGTATTGGTTTATGAACAACGACCTTTCTAAAGTACCATTTACTCATTGATGCATAAAATGTATGGCTGTGGAATTTAGGGAAATCTTTGAATGTAAAAGTCTATAATGTCTGAATTTGAAAAGTTTGCCACGGTCTTGATCGCAGTGCCGTGGGCAAGGCAGCCCCGTACCCCCGGTCGGGGGGGGGGGACCGTTTGTAGCAGCACCACAACATATATTGTATTTGTAAGTTAGAGCCGCCTCTCTACCCTTGACTTTTACTCTTCTGGTTTTTGCCCTCAATGCAGAGCCGGTAGATTAAGCATGTAATATCATGACCAGTTAATTTCGAAAAAGAATTGCGGACGTTCGGACATTATAGCAGTTTTTGTAAAGTTGTGGTTACGTCAGAACAAGGCCAATTGTTAATAAAGTCTTGACCTTCACCACTTAACTTCGCTGGCTTCGCCCTTGTGAATTGAAATTCTCGGGGAAATTTACGTCATAATGAATGTGCTGTGGAGTGTTGTGCAGGGCTCCCAATGCTGTTTTTCTCCACCGAGATCTTTTTTTTAGTCCATCTGGGTGGTTGGGTTTAATTATGTAAAATCCCGTCAAATCTGTTTCTTTTGAAGATAAAATTTGCCAACTGGTAAATTTAATAGCACAATAAGCATATCTTCCGGCTTTTGCAATGTGAATGTTCGCATGCGATCATCAGGTGAAAAAAGTGCTTACATTGTTTAAACAAAACATCTTCAACCGGTTTCACACCCTCAAACCGGTATCAATATCATTATCAAAAAATGTAGGTTCCGTACCGTTCAGTACAGTCAGCCATGCAGTTGCGCGTACAGCAGTAATAACATGAATGAATAACAAACGGTTGCATTGGTGACAAACGGTTGCATTTGTTCGCTAGAGTGTAATCCAATCAAACTTGGTTTGCAAGATGCGGATGTTTCTTTTCGGTTCTGTTGTTTATCTGTTGAATTTGGAGCAATGGATCATAAAGTGTTAAACAGTTTCCTGAGTGCTGCACGTATCGCAGTTACTGTTCACATTTAGTCCGAGTTTGTGTAGATGTTCACTGTAGCACCCAGGAGGAGATCCCGGTTTCTACTAAGATAAAGTTCGGTATAAGCCTGGTACTCAAAAAGTCCTGCCTCCGAAAACTTTCGACCAGTCCCAGAAAGCTGTTGTATTACCTCGCGGCGATACGTTCACGGATAGATGCCAATAAAGCACGGCCAGTCGATATACAACTAGTCACAGATTTAAGGAAAACAAGGTTTTAGAAAAATGTCCGCACCAGGACCAAGCAGTTGCGAATAAATTCCTGGCGAAAACAAATTCGATCAGAAACAACGGAATGTTACAAGACAAAAGAACTTCGACAGCACGACAACGCGCATCACAAATCAAAAGCAAAGACCAGGCGGCGAGCTGCTACCAACAGTTTTCTTCGGCTAGCAGGCGCTGCACTAATCAACGCGTGAGGAATGCGCGAAACTCGGCCGGAGGAATTGCTTGGACGTAACATTCACTGAGTTTGCAGTGGCCTGTACACAGGCGCAAGTTCTTGGGAGTGAGTTGTGCAGTGTTTTGGCGATATTTGGGAAAAGTAATTTGTAGTGGGTTGCTTTATTGGAAGCTGCATACTGGTCATTCCATAGGTGCCACCAATAATTTTATATTACAAGTTGGATTCGCACAAACTTAATTTGGTCAAGGCTTTTTGTCTACAACAAAGGTTAGTTATACAAACACTCTGGACGCGTAGCACGCAAAACTGGTCTAAACGACCACCACGAGTAGGCCCACAGCAAGAGCAAAGCGTTGATTAGTTTATTGACAACTACAGCAAAATTGTCCCGCGCACGTTGCACTTCATTACAAGAACGTTGTCAGAATCCTTATCCCTGTCGCCCAACTCACCATCTTCACCTTCGCATAGCGTTGGAAGTGTAACGTTGTACGTCACTTTCTTGTTTAAAACGATTTTTAACCGAAATCTGGACACAATTACACAGCAAATTTCAAAAAACGAAATTGTCCTTGCTGAGATAAACGGTTTATCTCGAGCAGGGGTTCCCAACCTTTCTCTTACCATGTACCCCTTCAGCATTCCGACAGATGAGCATGTACCCCTTCAAAATTCAGACAGATGAACATGTACCTCTAAAATTCCTTATCACAAAATATTTTATCATGATCATTCATAGATATATTTAACAATAAGCATATAATGACTTTGATAATAATATTAACTGATATATGAATAAATGCTTGGAAATAAATAACATGCAAGCATATATTCATCTTCTATTGATAACCTTTAAATGTAAACCTTCAAATAGGCATATGTACCCCGGGGGTGCGTGTACCCTAGGTTGGGAACCTCAGATCTAGAGCGTTATGCCCAAACGACCACTTTTCCAAATTTGTCCCAGCCGCAATATCCTCTCACAAACTCAAAAAAGATCGATGTCATCACAAAATATTACTATAGTCTTCTGCAAAACTGACTTCACCTCCCTGAATTTTTTCGTTGGAGAAGTACTGATTACGTTTCCTAAACATTTTCAACAAACCTTTGCTGCATCTTTCTTGCCATGAATAAACAAAAACCAAAATTCGAGACGGCTGATATAAAAACTGCAATTATTTCATCTGCAATCATTTAATCGATGACAAGGTGATTGTTTAAAACGTGCTCCTCGGGGAACCATCGGGACAACAGTCGTTGCCTAATGAAAATAACTGTCTGCAATAAATGAACCAAATTTCGGGCGGGACATATTCGGCAGATATGACTTGGGTGCTTTTGCTATAAAATAGTAAATCCAAATCATATAATGATACAAAATCAAGGTTTTTGTTCAATACCTAAAAAAGCATGTCGGACGTGACGCTGCATCGGATAAGATTAAATGGAATGCAAAGCTTGTTGATCGTGCAAGACTGAAAAGACAGTTTGCAAAAATGCAAATCAATTTTTACAAACACAAGTGCAAACAACTGCTTTGGCGCTTTTAAGTAAAATGTGAAAATCGCAACTGATGGTAATTTATTACGTAGTAATCCAATACTAAACACAAGAACCATTTCCCACATTCAGCACCTACATGCACAAATATCTATGGAAACTCTTCATTTTGTCCTGAGTGTTCTTCCTCACTGCAAAATAATTTTCAACATTTATCTATCGATATTTCTTCAGCTGATTGTAATTTTTAATTGAATTTTCAAGGGAAGGTTGTCCTGCGCCATCCACAACCAACAATGCGGAGGTTGTGAAAACAGTGGAAATCTTATCAAATGGATTTTCTGCTGTTGTCACATTGAGTTTTGGCGCTCATTTTCAAAAAAACCAACGAACCAGCATGGCTTTCTTTCAACTAAAACTTTGTCTAGATGATGGATCTCAATCCTGCACACAACAAGTATGTTTTTGCAAAAGATATACCGTATCACTAAGTGAGCTTGTTGTAGAGGATGGTAAATGCAACTGCCAATTTGTTTTTTTTGTGTGTGTTTGAATGTTTTCGCCAAACCCTATTTGTTCTTACGATATTGAATGGCAAAAACAATTGAACCTGTGCTTAACTTAACAATTTCAGCAAGGGATTGCAAATTTAAAAAAGTTCGTAAGTGTAACAGTGCTTTCAGATTGCAGCGTGATAAATGATGAAGTTTTGAGAAACCAAAAATTTGAAACTTTCTAGTATCGAAATACTAAATATGTTTATGTAAATTTTAGTGCAGTACCAAACGGAAACGCTTTGCACCACGTGTCGCTGCAAGCAGAAGAGAAGATGACGTTGTTCTTGTTACCAGCTATGCCTTCACAAGAAAAGATGGTAAAAATCAAAGTAGATTTAATCCTAATTTTATCCTTGCGTGAAACGTTTTTGATGTATAACTGAATCATGGTGTATGTGTTCAGGAATTAGTTATAAACATTCAACCTTCAACAGAGTTTTGGAAAGTTTTTGCACTTTGAATCCTGCTCAGGTCTAATTGAAAATATACACCGTTACTCTCATTGCCCTAACTGAGCTAATATTCTTCCCACAATAACCGACACTTGCGAAAACGTTTTAGGTGCACAGGCGCATGTTTAAACAACTCAGAAACTATCTCAAGTCCATCACATCCTAAAAAAGTTAACTTGTTGCATGTCCAAAAATCGTTTTATTTGAAAACCAAACACATATCTCTCCTAAAAACACTGTTAGTACGAATGTAAAAGACACGAAACTTACACCAAAAATTCTGAAATTCCGCCAGCGGCCATTTAGGCCGTCTGTACAAGATCCAAGTCGTGATTTCATCGAGGCTGGCGGAAGTACGTCCAAAAAAGTAAATAAGGTTGAGACGCGAAAATCTGTTATTTTCAGGAAATGTTTTGAGTTTTTGCACATAATGTCTAGTCACTCAAAATGGGCATATTCTATGGCGACAATACCTGGCAATCTGCGGCACAGTGTCTATCACAAAAAAGTTAAAACATTGTGATTTCACACATGCAGAGGCGGCAATTCTTGTTCTGAGTTAACGCACGTGTAACTAGCTCACAACAAAGTTTGTTTTGACAGACTAATGTGCTATTGACTGTGCGTCTCAGTCTCACCCATCTACAGCAGTAGATATTGCAATTGCAGTGTTCAACGTAGCAGTTATTGCAATTTCAGCATCAGATGTGCTCGAATTGGCTGTAGGATTATCGCAGTGAACCAGTCACGTCACCACGTGGGGACTTTGGTGGGCTTAGCCCTCCCAAACAAAGCTCCAGGCCTCCCTAAATTGAAGTACTATATAAATCAGTTGAGTTTGTCAAATTTCAGAATGTCAACCCCCTGCACAAACGTAAGACCCCCTTATTGAAGACTTTCTGCTGACGGTTCTGCATTGGACATAATTACGCAATGCTTTCAAAGGGGGTTGACCCTTTCTTTACCTTGGCGCTGCAAAGCCTTCGTCTGAAGAAAAACTATTTCCAGCCGTTGGTAGGAAGTCATGATCATTGCTATCAGAGAGTTCAACTTCATCCGTTGATACTTCAATCAACTCGGTGTCGTCAACAAGGTTTGCGACAGCCTCAGCCAGCGCAGGCCCACTTTCATCACCGGCTTGAGCACCATCACTCCGCGAAAGCCTGGAAAGTTGTACATCTACTTCTAACACCAACGCCTGGAGCAGGTCATCACAGTCAATCATGCTGCTTTGGTCACATCGAGACATTTCAGAATTTTCAACAATGAAAACTCCAGCGCAGACCTGTGTGTTTGAAAACCTTTAGAAAAAGCGGCGAACATGCAATGATCTGGCGTTTTTCAAAGTTTCAATGAAAGCAACTTAAACATTCATGCTTTAATGGAACATAACACAAGTGGTCAATGAAAGCAACTTAAACATTCATGCTTTAATGGAACATAACAAGATTTGCCGCGCAAACGCAGGTTGGACCAACCGATTACCAAGATTAGTCATGCAGTTCCCAATTTGTTTTCTTCACAACGACGGTTTCATTCATGTGTCGAAACAAACGCGATTGGTACCTAGTCGACATGTCATGCCCTCTTTGCCCAAGACGGGCATAATTGGTTTGTACAGCTCCTTGTTGGATAGTTTCAGTTGTACTTCGGCCACACTGGGCAATTACTCCTTTAACTTAATATGTACAAAACATACGCAAATTGGAATTGGCTGCTCGACGGTGCACATAGAAAACTTCAACTACCAGAAGAACCAGTTTTAAACGGTCATTTTTAGCATAGCTACAATACGTTTTTGTTACGGTTGACCGAACCAAGAAAAATAGACCTGGGCGGTTAAAATTGCTGGTCAGAATTTGCATCAGGATTTTAATCAGTTTGGAGTTAATTGCAATGAATCATCTTGCACGAAGACCTTCCGCTTCCATTGATTTTTAGCTTTGACGCGGAAAATGAATCTGAGAAAATAGAGTGGAAAAAAGTTTTAATCAAGTTTCTCTTAAATGCAAAAGCAACGCATTAACGCAAGTCACAGGTTTCTTACATTTTCTTTTGTATCTGTGCAGAGGACACGTGCACACGTGACTGTGGACAAGGTGCGTGTGTGTTTGACGCGGTTCGAAGAGAGCAGTGCGTGTGTTACGATCAATCCTACAAATCGTCTGACGGGACTTGTGCAAGTGAGTGTTTTTGAAAGAAGTGGAGGATGTTCGAACCTTCGTTTAATTGCTGCATTACAAAACATGCAAGCAATAATTTAACAAACCACTTTTGGATTTACATGTAATGTTCGAATGTCAAATTTGTTACCTTCGTTGAAAACAGAAAACGTATCAGACTTTGCTTTCAAGTATTTTCCCTTCACGATGATCAGAATTCGTTTTGACAAACTATGTTTTACTTGTTTTCAGGTTTGGGAGTTGTGAAACCTAACCCGGCATTCACCGACAGAATGGAAGTTTACCAAAACAGCACCGTTCTTTGGATTTTGATTGGTGTTGTTGTGTTCTTGGTACTGATTCTTGTAGTGGCAGTTGCTCTTTTCGTGCGTTGGAGGAGATCAGCAATCAGTAAAGATTACTAACTGACTCACGTAAATGTAGTCGTGACTGCAAAATAGTCAACTGCGTCTGTTTAATTCTTGCCTAATGCTATATCTACTGTAGTATAGAACGTTTTGAACAGGTGGTTGTATGACAATTCATCTACACAAAACCTTTGCAGATGCATCATGTTGGATTGCGTTCTGGTTTGCGGCATTGTTTCATTAGTGCTTTGATCAAACAATGTTATTATTAAAAAAATTTTCAAATTTAAACGCTGGCCAAAACTTGGCTAGATTTAATATTTTTCCGTCACCGACATCCTTGACTCCGCAAGATTGTTTCAAATCATGTATAGCACGAAAAGGTTGGAACGTCGAAAACCTGACACCAGAAAAACTAGACCACGTTGTCATTACTATAAAATTTTGCAGCATTGACTGTTGAGGTAAATCTGACTTTACCTGCTGTAAGTTTCTTTTACTTCAGTTAATCACCGTTGCTTTTCAGTTTCCATAAAAATTGTATCTTCAACCCTTTTCAACACAGTTTTACACCCAAACCATAAATACTTTGAAACGATCCACAACTCGAAAAACATTCAACGTTGTTAAAGTATCGCTTACATAAGGTTTGCATTATTTTGGGGTCATGATATTTCCTCGGGTGAAACGAAGGAATCAACGCAAAGTGTTTACACCCACTGGAGGTAAACGATGAGGTGTGACAAACGAAGTATTCTCCATTGTTAAAATTTGTTGGCTATCATTTCACAACTAAAAAAATTCCCACATACAGTAATGCAAAAAAATCAACTTTCACCATATTGCAGTGGCAAAACCCTTAAAACTAACTTGTTGCAAGGGAAGAATTTCCTTTACGACTTAAACGGAACACCACCAAGCTTTTTGCGCAGGAAAGTTTGTAGTTTCGTTCTTGAGAGCAAAGAAAAAATTTAATTGACACCAAAGGTGGCGCTTGATGAGTTAAAGTGTTTTCCACAGCATGTTTTAGCGCTAATGGTGTTTCCTATTTATGTGCAGTGCTCTTCCTCATCTAGCTCAGGCAATTTTTCGTGCAAGCAACATTTTCATGAAATGGCAATTTGCTTGACTTTGTTTTCATAATGAAGGTTCTCGACGTTTCTTGAGTTGAGGTTTATTGAAAGTCTGTTTGTGCATTTTCATTCCTCCAAGTTCGTAAAAAAGATAATTGTACATAAATTTTGAATATCCAAAGTCACAGTTTGAAATGTGGACGATGTTGTACGTAGTTTGAATAAGATTACACCTTGATCGCATTCACGAGCGAACGGCTGTTGGGGCATCTTTTATTGTTTTGTCGCGTTTGCCTCTGATATGTGAAGCTTGACTAAGTCGATGATTTACGGAGAGTAAAGGCGTTGTAAAAAGATTAAAGATTGCTTTGCCAGTTACGTGTCGTGTTTCAGCACCCCTGGGATCTTCTAGTGCTTGTAAGATCTTACTACCTGTGTTTTAAAAGTGTGAATCTTCTGTTTGTGTTGGAGGCTACTCGTTAAACTTGTCGTAAATAAATGAAGCAACATCTATAATTTTTTGCGTGGTAACTATACTCCGAATGGTGTGATGGAAATAAAACTTGCATGTAGACAATGCAATGAATACTGAGGATTGTTTTAAACATTGCAACGTATGCATATTCATAACAGAAGATATCAAACAAACACTTGGTGCAATTATAAACCGACTTCTCCAGAATCTAGCCATAACCTCAACGGTTTTTCAAATACTGTGAAATAAAACTAAAAAATAAAATAAAATAGTTTTTTTTGAGTAGAATGTGTGGCATGGGTTTTGGAAAAGTTCAGGATGCAAGAAACAGATTTAGAATTCTCTCATAGGTCAATAAAAAGTCAAATTTATATCGTCAATTGCTGTTGACACCGTCAAATTCATACCTTTCAAAATATATAACGCTTCAAAGATCAAACCATCTTCGCAACTTACAATAAAATTGCGTCGGCAAGCAATTCCTAGCAATGCAGGCTACGTGCGACGTGCGGTCCCATAATGCTTTATGCGACTCATTCAAAGAAGTTGATTAAAATCAGCCGGCCAACAATCGGTGCAAGTTTAGTTTTTCGGCGTCGGTAATAGCAGCATAATGGTCATAGCGCAAATTTCGCAAACACTCGGCCCGAGGGTCGCATGCGGGCCGCGATGGTTTTTGGGAATTTTCAAATAATTGACATTTACATTATTTAGTTTATTAAGCGGCATTTGAAAGTGCTTGGCCAGCGAGTGAACAAGTTCCATTTAAACGAATGTAGAGACGCCTAGAATTTTTTTGCCTATAACTCACAATACCTTACGCAGGAAATAAGCTGTAAAAGCTGTTTCTACAAAGGTTCAGGTACCGCCATTGTTGCGTCAGCGTCAAAATGCGGCCCTCGGGCTACTTTATAAATCCTCACTTGGCCCTTGGAGCAATTTAAGTTTGAGACCCCTGTCATAGCGTGTGCTATAAACTGTAGTTCGTGTGTTTTCGCTAATTCTAATTCAAAAAGTCTTAGCGGGTGTTTCTAACTGCAGTTGACTTTAATCACCTAAGTCTTGCGTTAGTGTTTTCTCATTTCAGCTGTAAATTTTGCTTGCAATATACAGGATTGAAATGCGTAATTGACACGAAATCTATCTCCTCGTAAAACACATCGCAAGTAAATTTAGCTGCTTTGCCCTTGCTCTACATTGTCGATGGCATGTGGATACGTGCAGTCAGAATCATCGCAGAGTTATGAAAGCACAGCATGGCAGGGAGATTACCCGCAAGCATTACTTCACTTATCCCATCAAGTACATTTCTAGTTTAGGGTAATACTGTAATTTGAATTTTATATAAGTAACAATATTAGCCACATATTTTGGTGGGTGAAAGTGATATTTCACAACTTTATGTTACAGTTGCTATCTTTACCTATGTTTAAGAATATATTCCACTAACACGTGGCCACAATTAAGCGATTGTGAATCCAGATGAAAGCATGTGCGGCTGGCTGTAATCGAATGCCTACAAGGAAGCTCAACACGTGTTTGCATTATGCTCCCCAGCCAACCTGTTACCGCCCTTTCAATTTTGAAGTTAATGATGCCAGCAGTGAGTCGAGGTTCAAACTCATGCAAGGAAAATCTTGGACCCGCCCTGCTTTGAAGTGCGCAGCAAAGCATCTCAGTTGCGTTGATTTAAACTATTCTTATGTTTAGGGCAACCAATTTTTTTGACCTAAAAACGTAAAATTTCGACTTTGTTATTTACAAATTTTGACTTTATTTTGACCTATAAATTTTCTGCGTTTGCAGCTGCAAAATAATTCAGTCTTATGGGTTGAGGTTAACCCAGAAGCATATTTATGCACTCTGCGTCGAAATTTAAAAAATTCGTTGTTTAACTTTTGGGATGATATATTGATAAGTACATTAATAACTACAGTAGTGTCAAACCTGAGAACATCCTAAAGCTGAAACACTACATGCATAATGGATTGAGCATTTACCAAAACAAGTACTGTAAGACCACATTTCTCGCCCACCACGCCTATCCTACAAAATATTCAATCGTCCAGTAGTGGACAAAGTAACATTGTTACGTCAGAAATTGCAACAAGCCCATTATTATTACAGAATTGCAAATAAACTTGCAAAAGCACAGCAATATCTGCTATTGCAGTTTCAGTAAAATTTCGATAAAGAGAAAAAACTGTGCTGCAAGAAAATTTTGACCTCACGATAAATTTTGACCTAATGATCAATTTTGACTTTTTTTTGACCTAATAACTTGGGATTCCCTAATGATATGAGAGTGAAATTGGGTGTGTGGCCGTTTCGTAAACCTTAGAAACGGTAGAAAAAGTTTGACTTTATTGACGTTTGGTTGCCTTAGTTATGTTATTCAATCTGAAATAACGGGTGGTTGAACAATTGTTTGATGCATTTGTGGTGTTCAAGCTCTGCATCAGATGTTATTCAACATTCAGTTTTAGGGTTATTTTGCAAAAGCGTGAAATGACATAATTAATTGGAATTTGCTTTAGTTTGTGAGCAAATTGTGTTTTTTGAATGCAGTGTGCATTCATAATGGAAAGCATCAATGCTTTGAATGCATCCAAATCTAAATCCGAGCCGCAGAACGTCCTTATGAACAACCTCAACAATTAATTCTATGGCAGCTTATGCAGCTGTACAATTTCTTGCAATGGAATCGTTGTAGAAACTAATAGAAAGATACAAACACCAAAAAGCAGCATATCTGAGCTACTAATCCCTCACATTTTCCAACGGTTTTTGAGACCAGTAAATCGAATTTTTGCGAAAAAGATAACGAAAGCATTTCTTCTTCTGCTAATGCTTTGTAAGTGCTAAACACCAAACTCTACTTTAAATGACGTTATTACGATATTTTTGATAGTTCACCGCCTGAAAATACATTATTTGTACAAAAGTATTTCTGAAATCAGGGAAGACGTGTTACAGAGGAAACGCAACGCTGTAGATCAGATCGTTCTTCCTGGTAATCAATGATATGTACGTAGTACATTTCCTGCTGTCTTGCATTGAATTTAACTACAAGCGTAGTTATGTGGCAATCATTACAACTGCAAAAGAGAGACTATATATTGCACTACCGCTGTTGACTATGTGCTAGGGCGGCCGATGTTCATGGTTCCTTCAATGTCACAAAATCCCTTTACAAAATTTGGATCCTTGTCTTCTGCCACTGCTGGTTACGTTTATTGAGTGCGTGACGCACAGCATAGGTAATGAAATGTTTCCCAAAGGTGATTGCTACGAATCTCTAAACATTTTAAATATTTTTTTAATGTTAGGCGTAATAAAGTTCTGACATGTTACAATGCATCTTTGTCATTTTCGACAAATAACACGCAATGACAGCGTGATCTACAAATTGCATTACAGTGACTTGCATAACACAATCGAATAATGACACTTCAGACCAGTGTCTCATAACATTTTTTCCGATAGTGCTCCCTGGACATCTCAATGTCTATCAAACGCCCCTTTCAATCCAACAAAATAGAAACGAATCTAGCATGTCAATCGTCACAAAGAAGATTTTAATCTAATAAGAGGGATGAGTCTGGTGCGACGACGTTGGCCGCTAAATATCACGTGTCATTTTAGGCACAAGCAGTCATCAGTTTCCCGTCTGACTATGTCAAGACGGTTTCCTCTACCATCTGAGACGTCTGTCACGGCTATTGACCCAAGCTCCACTCAGTTGAACAGGACAAACAAGCAGTTATATAATTTTTGACCCGATCCCACGCTCTTTCGTATGGTTCTGTGACTGAACGATTGGTATACGAGATCTTGAATTTCGGTTTCAGTTCGAAGCCTCTTGGCAATATCACCAGTTCCACGTCAAAAATCCTACGTCCGGAAATACCAATGAATGGTTACATTGCCCATAAGGTGCAGTATTTCCAATTGAATGACATCCTGGAACGTTCATGAATTCTTGCAATTCACGAAGATATGTGCTATACGTCTACGTGTATATTCAACCTTTAGACGTACCTTTCCTACTGGTGACAAGTTTTTGCAAGCTTGCAACTTGGAAAAATTCCCGCTTAGCGAAATTTCGCTGATACAACACGAACTTGTTTTTGAATCGAGACAGTTTCGTTTTCACGTCAGTTAGACTTATTTGCTTACCCTGAAAGGAAAAATTCATTTCATTATATTCGTCAAATGTATCTGAAAAGTCGGTGATATCATTTCTTGCATCCATGACATATTCTTTGTGAAGGTCAACATCTACATATTGTTCGACGCATGTAATCGATTATTGTACTCTGGGATGAGTGTACCAACGTGACACCAACGCTCTTTCGTTTTTTTAATTGGATGAATTTTCTTTAAACCTCAGATACTCTGAAAGGTTTCATGGTTTCATTAGAAAACACTTTTTACATAACAAGCACAATGGCTGTGACTCAGAAACTGGAAATAGAATAAAGCCCCCTTAGATGTTGCTGATGATCTATTGTCTACATTTACGCACCGCTGAACTCATTGTGTCGCCCTTATTTTACCTTACAATTGCACTTAATTTTGTTGAAATGCCATTGCCCTGAAGCACATCCAACAATATTTTCAAGTACTGCAAAGCTGCACCTGCAGTACCGCGGTCATGCCACAGAAAACTAAGCAACCGTAATGTGACATAACAAACGCAAGTTTGAAAATGGTCCCAGCAAAAGCAAAGAGAAAAATAAGTTCAGTTTGCACGATACTTCCTACAGAACTGCAACAAACATCATCTTATTGTTTCTTATTTATTTAAGTGAAACATAAGAGGTTTCTTCATCTTTCTAATCTTAACACTGTCCAATTTTATTCTCAATCGTTCATTTTGTAGCCAGCGTCCCATTCATCACCGCACAATCCCACTGGGGTTGCTTGCCTCCACTTTGAGAACGGTTGCTGTGGATTGTTGTGCGCAATATATACAGTAACAAGCAACTGAGTGAAATAATGACAAACGAAACTGCTATCAACAACAAGAGCACCGTTCTGTGGTATCTGTTTAGTCTCGTTTCACTCATGATGTTACTGCTCTCTGTTGTTGCAGCTTTGTTTTGGAAAACTGGAGAATTGCATCAAACAAAGTTTACTGTTTCAAGCGAATGTGGATCTAATCATCAAGCTGAAATGAATGAATGAAATGCATTTTGTCAACAGTTTGATACTTTAAGACAATTAAGTCTGCATTAAAGAAGCTGAACCGCTGCTTGAACAAACTTTGGCTTCATTCGCCATGCTTGATTGGGAATGAAACTATGGTTGTCGGTTCAACCAAGGGCGGTAAGTAGCACTAAACCACACAGCTGCATATAGGTATTTGTGGCTACCTTTGCGCAAATTTCATTTCCTTGTAGTGAATGCTGGAATTAAATTTTGTTCGAAATTCTCTTGAAAGCATTACAAAATCTTGCTTCCCGATGAACTTCATATTTATCTCCAAGTGACCTTAACAGTGACCTCATCACTTTGATGCATTCGCGTGACTTGTATAACGCAATGCAGGCAAAAATTTCACCGATGTCTCACATGGAACAGGCAGATTTTTGTGACTTAAAATTTTACTATATCTGAAACGACATATTTGCATTTTTGTGAAGTTCATAAAGCGGCTTGGTGCTGACAAGTTTACAAAAAAACATGTATCACCACACTACAAACAGTATACTCAACATTTTACTCAGCGCAGTTTATATCTGAAAATGGGCCAGGGGCGAGGATAATTTCTGGATGATTAAATATAATATTTTATCAAAACGTTTGCGCCACAATTTCCCCAAATGTATAAAAAACGAAAATAACTTACTGGCGATGGCTTTGGAAACAGCAAATGACATCACAAAGCATTGAGGATTCCCATCTCTTCCGTGTAAAAAATAGAACTTTTTTCTCTGTTTTCACAGCACACAATTTGTCCAACTTTTTGGTCTCCGCCAAATGTTAATGTTTTTCCTCACGTTCATTTTGACCACAGTTATTTAGGTTTGAAGACATTCAATTTAGTTTCATTATCCTCATTTTGCACTCCTGTATTGTCATGAGTTTTCCGATGCGCCCATTTCTTTTTCTCTTCTAAAACTCGGTAACCAAAATTTGGTTGGAGAAATATCGGAACTATACTGCTACAGTGATTTAATTATAACAGTAAGATCTCCTTCCAGAAAGAAAGTCAGCCGATACTCGGCAATTGCACCTACACCCTGCAGCTCATCATTATCCAAAGCAAAACGCAAGATAAATTTTTTCTTGACGTAAAATGGCCACGTTCACAAAGTTTGAAGGTTGAACACTTTCTATTCAGCTCCGAAAAAATGGCCAAATGTATGCGGCGGGAAAGACAAGTGAACACTTTTCAAGGCGATGCCTCTGCACTATTTGCGCGTCGCTTTGAAAAAAAATGCATGAATGATTTCATCATACAGCGCAGCCGGCAATAGCTCTGTTTAGTTTCAAAAAAGCTTTTACTCTGCCTTTGTTCAGCCCATCGCTTTTTGTGAGTGGCAGTTCATCAGAAACATTATCTTTGGTGAATTGAATTCCAGTATCCCAAGCATTGGTTGAACCCAGCATTATATCAGAGATGCTTTAAGGAGAGATCTGCAACAAATAAAACTCTCGTACTATAATAGGAACAATCAGTTGCAAAGAATTTTTAAATCATCGTTTGCGTCATGAAAAATAAAAAAAGTCTTTTAAGCAAACGAGCCAAGTGGCTACAGTAGCTAAAAAAATAAAAGGGGTGTTGCCTTTACATTAATAGCTCAAAAAATCTATTTAGGGCAAATTTTGCGACTGCATGTTTGGATTGCGTAACTGGCATGTGTTGGGATGGTGTGGTACAAGTAGATGGAATGGTATTAGTACGAAAACTGATACATTGGTTTTTAATTTTTCGAGCGATGGTAACAGGTTTGAAGAAATTAATTTGTTTACAGAGGATAAAAGTGACGAAAGTGTTTCTACAAGCACGCTACAACATAGCTCGTTTGAAGCAGAATATTTTTGGAAAAATGGATTATTACGTATTCCTCATTTGTCTACATCGTGGACACGTTTTACCTGTGCTCAAGACTACTCTTAGGTATAAACCAAACGATGCTTTGTAGTTTTCTGCATAATTTCAACCATTTATTTTTGCTGCTGACTTTGAACGATCTAGTGAAGAGTCTAAATGTAAGAGTTACGTGACGAACGTATTCTGCCATTACACCTACCAATTTATTTGCGTGTGGTTTGTTTCAAACTCAAGTAGTGTTGAAAAACGTTTGCATGTCGCAATGTTTCTAGTTCATCGCTTTTCTCGAATTCCAAGTAAAGCTTATGAATTAGATTCAAGAGGCTTATTGCCATGCTCTCGCCTGCAAATCCCACTAACCAGTGTTTACGGAAAACCAGGCTTTAATTAACTGAAGACACCGCACAATCATGAAGCGTCCTGCACGAAACGTACAGTGAACAGGAGAGCAAATAAACTTTTACCTGAAACAAACACAGCAGCGTAACTTATCGAATGCTGCCCAGGACGGGAATGCTGCACTGAAAGAACACTTTGCAGTATTGCAATAAGAAATCACAAGCACAACACAACAGACGATAGACGAACACAGAGGCACAATGAAAGGATTGCAAGATTGCGGGCGCCACTACGAGACAAGGTAATCATACATTCACCACACTTATTTCGTTCTAGATGAGACAAGTGATACTGCATCAGATGTGAGACTTACGGAGTAAGATGGTGTCATTTCTCTTTGCTGCAGCGTAAACAAAACTGAACCAATTTCCTTGATGTATAAAGTATTGTCGTAAAGCGTCGGAGACGCAAAAATGAATTAGGGGAACATAGTCAACATGGCACAACTCACCGACATGTTGAAGTTATTTTTTCTGTTTTTCATGCTTCACAAATAATCAGTGATGCAGCAATTCTCGTCCAACCACAAATGTCTAATGTTTCTTTGTAAACCCGAAAATTTCGCTTCCTGTTTCATTCGACGTCAGCATTCGTGGAAATATGTAAGACTTGCTTCTTTATGCATTTCAGCAACAGTAATTCAAGCAAAATACCCCAATGTCTTTAGCAGTCGTTTAAGGAAATTGATCGCAGTGGAGTGGTACAATTCATTACTTTGTAGAACGATTGAAAATATTTATTGCTACTTGCATTTAAAACAGGGGTATCTGTGTTGGCATTTTGCTTTGTTGACATTTTATATCGTTTATTGGTTATGTAATCGAGAATCTATCTGTGTGATTCCATAATGAAGGTTTCCAAATGCTTGACACTTTCCTAACATCTTAAGTGAACTTTTAACGTATTTGGGAAATGTGCAAAGCTCACATTTTGAAAAATAGAAAACGGTAAAATTTTGACACCTAAGTTAGATTGTGTTTACATCCTGCTAGAGACGAAGGAAAGTGTTTCCATTTGAATAACGTAGAGTACTTTCGAAATATGCCGTCCTGTGAGTAACTAAAGACCAAATGATTCTGGGTTTTGACATTGATGGAAACATCATTTTAGGAAAAGTTTAGTAATAAAGTCATTCCATTTGTGTTATCGTTTTTGAAAAAACAATGCAATGTGCAACAAGCGGTGAAGCAAACTTCATTATATTGCATGTCAAACTTTTCCTAGGTTTGCCCATTTGAGCTCTTTTTGGTTTTAGTAGTAAACCACTGAAGTTCTCACTTTCTGAAATCCTAGAAGTAAAACGTTAGAATGCGTTTAGTTTCAAGGCAAATTCATAATTTTCAATACTTTTTCAGAACACGAGCACTGATACTATATTTTTGTTTCCTGTAGTTCAAATTCATTTCAAAAGACAAAAAAAACAAAGCTCGAAACACTTTGCATAGTTAATCAATGAAATCTTACTTGATCTTTAATCTAACAGGAAAGATACATCTGGATAGATTTTCTGTTTCGCTGAAATTTTCTTGTTTGTGCACAAGGTGAATAACCTATTCGCTGTAGCGATGTGGATGTGCCCTCTTCAAACGGTGAACGCATTTGCTGTCGAACTTTATTGCAAACAGTAGATGGTTGCATTTAACGAAAACATGTTAATTTTATTGGCATTTCCACTTGGTCATACGTAAATTAGGAAAATATATTAAAAACAAACCACTGGCAAGGGAAAACGAACATACGGTTTCTGGGCTTTTGTGTCATATCACGTGACAGACGTCGTTCGATGTCGAACAACGGGACCGGAACTGATGAACCATGATCGAGTTGGTGCTTGTGTTGCAAATGAAAATCAAGTAGGGGAAAACTACTTTGTGCGACGATTCTTACTGAATTTCTGACTGCCTGAAATTAAATCACCTCGTAGTATTCGAGGACAAATGCTTCCAAATTTTGTAACTTTGATCGATTTTATTTTCTTTGAATCAGGTAGGAATTCCTGCAAAACATGTAACAAGACTTGGGCAGCAGGAGCCTAACACTTACAAGCAAATACAGTATAAATTGTGCTATTTGTATGAAATGCAAATTGAAACATCTATCTTTGAAAAGGGATTCGATGTTTTATTCGGAAAAATTGTTTTGATTTTGCTAAATTGGGATCAGTTTTTCTTTCCACTGTTGGTGAAGTTTATTGAGTGCGTTACGCATAAGCACAAGCACAAAAATGTTTGCCATAGAGGGGACTGCTGTGAAACTCTAAATTTTACAAGATTTTTTTTTATTGTTTGGCGTAAACGAGTTCATATGTCATACTGCAGGTTTTTCATTTTCCACAGTAACACGCAATCCCATTGTGATCCACACATTACACGATTGCCACTCCCATATAACAATCGAATGACGACACTTTATACCAGTATTTTCATTTTTTCCCGACAGCGTCCCCTTGGACACATTACTGTTTATCAAATGACCCACAAATCCAAAATAGTAAACAAGAGTTTCTTATGAAACTTTGCGTCTAATGCGTCCGTGCAAGATTGATGCAGTGGTATTAGCCTTCTCATATCAGGTGTCATTTTGGACAGAATCAGTCTGGAGTTTCCCGTCTGACTATGTCAAGACGGTTTACTTTCCTGTTTGGAAGATCTGTCACGGCATTTTGCACACGCTCCACCAAGTACAGTTGGAGTTGGAAAGAACAATTATAAAACTGTTGACCCGATCCCACGCTCTTTTATATGGCTATGTGGCACAACGATTGATATGAGACATTCTGTAGAATTTCAGTTTCAGTTCGAAACCGCTTTGCAATGTCACAAGTTCCCCCGCACCAATTCTACTTTCGAAAATATCACTGAATCCCTCCAATCTCCAGTAACTTATTTCTAATTGAAATACATTCTATGATGGAACTTTCGTGTTTTCTTGCAATTCCTGAAAATGTTTGCTGCACGTGTATATTTCAACATTAGATATGCCTTTACTGCTGATGCAATGCTTGCGAATCAGAAAAATTATCGATTACTGCAGGAAATTTCGCTGATACGACACGAACTTGTTTTCGAACGCCAAGAGCCCGCTCTTCTCAAACTCAAATTGCTCCCGAGGCCACATAGGGAGGTAACCCGCGGGACGCATTATGACGCTGACGCAACAATGGCGGTTCCTGAACTTACTAGAAACAGCTTTTACATCTTATTTCCTGCAAAAGGTATCATGAATTACAGGCAAATCATTTCTAGCCGTCTAAGGAACTTGTTCACTCGTCAGCTGAGCACTTTTAAGTACAGGTGAACAAACAAAATAACGTAAAAGTCATTCATTTCATAAATTTTTATGCCCGCTTTTCCTCTAGGCAGATCAAGGGAAACAGCAGCCCTAGGAAGGCTTGGAATACCTCATTGTCAACAGCAATTTCCGATGGTGCTGCTGGCTCCACACGAAGACGAGACTAAGTAAGGTCGGAAATGTAGGCCTAGTCACTCCACCTAGGCTTTGGAAGACCTCTGGGCCGCTTTCCCGTTGGTTTAGCCAGCCCCTGTCTCTCCAGTCTTTCGTGGGGCATTCTGGACACATGGCCAAACCAACGTAGCTGCGATCTCTCAGTTGACATTCAGGCCTCTGCGAATTTCACAGCTGCGCACTTCGTCGCGAAGTTTCACAGTCACACCGTGGACTCGCAAAAATCCCATTTTTGCCGCTTGTACCTGAGATAATATTCTTCCGATATCCAAGATTCATGACCATAGATAAGGATAGGAAGAAAGATCGATTCAATAACTGACTGCCCTGCGGTATTCGAAAGCTCCCGTTGTGTGACCACAGAGCAGTAAAGCTCACGCAGGACTGCATAAGTTTGACCAATCCTTGCATCAATCTCCTCGCTCCACCTTCTGTCACTCGTAAATACCACCCCAATGTACTTGACCTTCTCCACCTGTTGCAGTGCATTGCCGCTCACTTGCAGCATACACTGTCTTGGCTTTCTAGAGAGAAATAATACCCCGGTATTTTTAGTGCTGATTTTCATTCTGGCACGGTCGCACGCAGCAGAAAACCGATCGAGTGCGTGCTGAAGAACCTGTTCCCTGTTGAGAAGATGCTGACAGTACCAAATCGACTTGCAAAAGTAAACAGTTGATCCTGCAGCTCCAAACTGTGACACCCTCGTCGACTTGGCTGTGACTGTCTATCCAATTCATGAAGAATTGGACTATGAAAGGGAGTGGTGACAGCACACAGTCACACACACTTGTCGGAGTCCAACACCAACAGTGAACGGTCGTGATTTAACTCTCCCGACACGGACAAACTTCTGAGCACGAATACAGTAACTTGACGGCCAGTAACAGGCGGCCGTCAACACTGTACACCAGGCCTGCACAACTCAGAAAGCTCGAAGGACCAAATTATCAACATAAATTGGCCACGGGCCGCAAAAGTCTATTTCATTTCGATGTAGAGATTTCGTTGTAGAAGAAAAAAATTCTAGAACGACAATTATTTATTCAAGGTCGAGCTTTTGCAACATAATCTGCAATTGAGAAAGCTCTCGCGGGCCGCAAGGAAAGCTTTCGCGGTCCGCATGCGCCCCGCTGGCCGTATGTTGTGCAGGCCTGCCGTACACCCACAACACTCCCCAAAGATTTTCACGAGGAACCCGATCGTATACTTTCTCGAGGTCGACAAAGCATGTGTAGACGTCTTTGGCATGCTCCCAAGATTTCTTAAAAATTTGCTTGAGAGTGAAAATTTGGTCTGTGGTGCTACGGCCGGGACGAAAACCGTACTGGGTATCATTCAGCTTTGCTTCAATAATTTCGCGGCACCTTTTTTCAAGGTACTTGCCAACGTAAATGTCAATTATTTGAAAATTCCCAAAAAGCATCGCGGGCAGCACAAAATATTCTCGCGGGCCACACGCGGCCCGCGGCCCGCGGGCCGCGTGTTTGAGACCCTGGCCAAGAGTTTCGTTTCAACGTTAGTTATATTTGCTTCGCTTCCCTGTAGAGATCAGTTCAGTTTCTGAAATTTGTAAAATACATCTGAAAAGTCGGAAGTAACATTTATTGCAATCGTAACTTTGGCAAAGTCAAGGTTAAGGAATTGTAGGACGCAAGTAATCAATAAGCATTTTTCTATGATACGTTTGCAAAAATCGCACCAACGGCGTTTCATTTCCTTTAAATTGTCGCTCCTGCTTGTCAGAATGAGTTTATCCTTAAATCCTCAGAATGTGTGGAAGTTTTCATCATTTCATTAGAAACACTTTCTTACATAACAAACACATCGACTGCGACACAGAAACTGGGAATGGAATAAAACCATCTTCGATGTAACTGATACTATATTTCCTAAATTTACGCATCGCTGCACTCATCGTGGCACTTTAAAATTAGCTTATAGTTGCGTTGAATGTCATTCCAATCTCATTGGCCTACAACACATAACACAATACTTACAAGCACTGCAAAGATCTATCTATAGCACTAAATGGTCATGCCGCAGGAAACTGAACAAGCGTATTGGGTTTTCACAAATGCAAGTGCAAACAGGGTGCCTGCAAAACGATGAGAAAAATCGGTTCAATTTTCACGATATTTTCTTCTCAACCGCGACGATTATCATTCTGTTGTTTCGTAATTTTCTGAATTGAAACATTACAAGAAGTTGCTTCGTCGTCCTAATCTTCAAAGGCACCAGTTCTTGCTCTCACTGCACAGCAGTCGTCCATTTTGTAGTCAGGGCCCCATTCATGCCGGTCGTACAATCCGACTTTGGGTTGCTGCCCTCCACTTTGAGAACGGCTGCTTTGCACTATTGAGCGCGGTATATACTTAGCAACCGAGTGAAATAACGACAAACGGAACTGCTGTCGACAACACGGGCACCGTTGTTTGATACATCTTTTAGAGTCCTGCGCGGATTGAAAATTTTTTGTCCGCACCCGCCCCGCACCCGCAAAATACGTACTCTTCTTTTTCTGCATCCTGTACACGCTTTACTTGCGGCAACTACTCAAGACTACTGTTAGTCACAAATCAAACAATACTTTGTAGTTTTCTGCATAATGCAAGCCATTTATTTTAGTGTTGACTATGAAACACTTAGTGAAGATGCAAATTGTAAGAGTAAAGTGACGAACGTATTCTGGTAATGCACCTGTCGATTTTTTCCGTTCGGCTTCTTTTAACCAAAGTCGTTTTATGAAAAATGTTTGTATTTTTTAATTTTCCTTGTCCATTGTTTTTTTAATTCCAAGCAAATTTTCCATATAATTTCAAGAAACTTTCTTCGTTATAAATGAAACAAGTGATATTGCACAAGGTATTATGCACACCGAATAAGATGGCTTCTTTTCTCTTTGTTGCAATGTAAAAAAAACGGAAGTAATTTCGTTGACATAAAAGATGGCCACAGAACGTCGGAGATGCAAACATGAAGTGAAGAACCTATTATATATGGCACAACACACCAATAGGTTGAAGTTATTTTTTTGTTTCTCGTGCTTCACACGCAACTTCACAGAGAATCAGATATGGCCGTAAATTGCCGGAGACGCGAAAAAGAGTTGAGGCACGTGCTGAACATTTTGAGCAAGTGCTGAACAAGTCATTCTGCCATGTTTGTATGCTTCACAAGAGTCAGTGGTGCAGAAATCCACGAGTGGGTGGAAATAACCTCATCTGCAATGTGAGTGGGAGGAGCGATTGCGTGAAGCTTCGCTGCAAATCCGAAAATTTCGCTTCCTCTTTTGTCTTACACGACGTCTGTATTCGTGGAAATACTGTTTGTTAAGATTTGCTTCTTTTTTCGTTTCGCCGTAATCAACTCAAGCAAAAGGCCTTGATATTTTTGGGGTCGCGTGGTGCGGTAAATGTGGTTGTTCAGGGTGTTCAATTTAAGACTTTGTAAATTGATAACAAATATGTATCTTTCATATATTTCCATATTTTGGCGTAACTAATGACATTTGACCTGCCTTGATGGGTACGCAAGAATTTGGTTTTACAATAAGGTAAATCATTTTTTAAATGCTTGGTGCTTCCAAACAAATTAAGCAAAACTAGAAACAAAAGCTCAAAGTTCCGTGCAAGCTTGGTTTCCGTAAAGGCGACGAAGTCAAATCAATCCTAAAAATATTTTCATAGGCAATCAATTTCACATAGCTCCACGCATCTTTTTTATGTTTTCCATGACGACCAAAATGAGCACCGTGCTTGCAAAACCCTGACACACGTTTGATTTGCTTTTCGCGTTTGTTTAAATCAAGGTGCTTGTATATGGTTGGATTATGTCCAATTGTGATAGGTATTTTGTAGGTAAAGTTATTGCCTTGGTATTGCTTGTTTCTTTTTTCGAAGTTGACTTACGGATAAATGACGTAACCTAAAGCTGTGGAAAATTTTTGCTGTCACATTTTAGAGGCGCCGTGTTTCTCTCTGTTGCAATACTATTGTTATAATGTCATTTGTCATGTCCAAATGAACGTTTGAACCGGTCACTCTTTTCTTTAGTTTTCATTAGTCGGATTAAGATGGTAAGGTAATTCCTTTTTTCGGTTCAGTCGCCTCATCCTCGTATTTCCGAATACGGAAAAACTTAACTCCCGGGTTTATGTGGTGTGATTTAACATTTCAATGAATTGCCTTCCCTCCGTTGCGGGTTTGCGCTTTCGTGTACTTTTTGGCGCCGCAGTGTCGGCGACGACAATATGGCGCCGGCCATTTGGCGCAGGATTGTTTAGGCACTATCCGTCTTGGCGCTGAGCTGTTTTGGCGCCAGTTTCGAGACTGAAAGACTGACAAGTGGGTGTAACGAAAATGGATAGAAACAATGATGAAGTTCTAATGTATATCGTAATTGAGACCTCAACCTCGCAAATATTCTGTGGTGCCAGTGAGTCAAAATGCTTTGCGATGTTTAGAATACGTTGATCAACTTTATTGGAATTTTTGATTCAGAGCTTTCCCACCAATCAACTGCTCATAGCAAACATCGTGTCCTTTACGTTAATAGAAAAAAAGAGCGTAGTGCTTAATCTGAACAGTTTCTTGCTTTTACATTTATCTCAAACGTAAAGGTACCAATTTGGGAAATGGTAGGTTTATCCCTCTTGCTAAGATTCTTTCCGCTAATTTCAGGTACGGCCTCTAAGAGAAAATGAAAGAAAGATTATTTAATGAGAAACACAGATAACCATACATCCCATTATCGTTTCAAATACTTTTAAATGAAGTGTCCCTGAGTCAAAAAACATGTGTCAAATACCTAGGCGTCCTCTTGACACGAAATTGGGCTGGTCTTCTATGTACAACTGGTGAGAACTAAATTTCAGCATGGATCTCATTTACTTTTTAAAAATCGAAAATTCGTTCCTGTTGCTGTTCTTGAAATATGTCACTATAGCTTTGTTTATTGTAATTTGCAATATTCTATTATGTCATATTTTAACCCATTATTGACCACTACCAAAATACAAGTCATATCGTTCTGTTTTTTAGTATCCGGTTTGTATCTGACCTAACATGAAAATTATAACAAAAATCGGTAAATTTTTTGCGGCTGCTTAGCAACAACATGTTACCTTAATGGAACAAAGGTCCAATGTGGGTTAACAGCTGCGTGATAGCGCCGGTTGACGTTTCTTATTCTTTCTTTTCTGTTTCTCCGGCTAGACAACTGTTTAATCGTGACACTACCGCAATTTTTTATCGTTGCTCTGATGGGTATGTTCCAACAGGTCCATGGCCAGGTTTTAGGGTTTGGGGGATAAAACACATTTTAGGGGTGAAATATTTTGGTTTTTATTATTGTTTGAAACAAACTGCAACATGACAATTGTCAGGGCGAAAGTTCCTTTAGGACAATTTTTTGTAACAATGAGGTACGCTTTTAATGTAACGTGGTAACGTACGGTAGTGTTGCGAGTTGGCGTAACACTTAAATTAAAACTGAGCATTTGCAAAATTTGTTTGTTTTGTCGAGTTTGAGTCAGATTATTATCTACATAAATCTATAAGAAAATTTTCTGAGCACAACAATGTTTGAGTGGACACTGCCCCGGAATGTTCTCATGGCTGCGGGCGTTTGCATCAAATTTCCAGTGGAAAGACAATGAGGCTGTTTACAATGGTTCCAATCATGCCGACGTAGCAGGGTGAAAGGTCATAAACAAGAAATAAAAAAATGATGCAATTAACCTCTTCGCTTTTACAATATTAACAAAATCAGGGAATGAGAGGTGCGGATTTACCAGCCAGATTTACTGGTCAATAGAGACTGCAATTAAAATGTGGTTCTGGCCCTTACTTTTGAACTTTGATAAAAATGGCGACTATACGAGACTGCATGCTACGGCTGAATGCATCTACTTGAGTTTACAAGGTCACTTGTAGTTGAACTGCTGATAACAGCCACGGTGTCTTATTTAATGCCCAGAGAGAAAAGGAATATCAACACAAAACCTGGTTTACATGACCATCAGTAAGCAGACACGTAAATGCGATGTGATGAGTGTGGCAAAAACCCTTCATAAAATCCAGGGATATCTAGAAACTCCTAGATATCCCTGATAAAATTTCTACATATCCCTGATAAGATCCTACGACTGTACTGTTAGGTTTAGTGAAAAATGCTTTTTAGGTTATCACAAACAGAAACGTTTATTTTGTACGTTTATTCAGTCCCATGATCTTGTTCTCATTGAATAAACTTAGTTTATATAGTTGCTGACTATGATTTTAGTAAAGCATTTACACTGCAAAGGATTCTTGTAAGGATGTTGATTCTGATACCGGTTTGGAACATTTTTTCATTTTGGAACATTTTGGAACAAAAACTTTCAACTTAAACAATTTCTTTGAAGACCGCACCAAAGACTTGCAAAATACATCATTACATTCAGAAGTGTTTTTACTTTCGATAAATGTAGCATTTACCATGAAGTTCTTTCTTGCTGAGACAGCATTAAAGAGCCAATGGACATCGCTCAAATGTGAAAAAATTTGACTTTTTTAAGCAGCCGGTAGGAAAAAATTGAAAAACTTTCGGGCACGGAATGCTTGCATTAATGAAAATTATCATTCAAATGAAAACTAAGATGATGCAATGACGTGGAAACGAGCGTTGACCATGTAAAGGTCATGTTCCAAAAATGGAACAATGTTCATTAATGGGTTAAGTAGTCTACAGCTAACAATTCCGTCTTCAACCTTTACACATTTTGTATAATAATACATTAATAACAACGACGTTTAGTAATTATAGCTGTCATGTTACTCCTTCAAAGAACCAACTTTATTTGGTGAAAAAATATGTCATCTGTCTACGTGAAATGACAAAATTTCTACACAAACTATATCACGTCGCGTTGCCCAAAACCTCTGACAATTTCATTTAAATATTTCTAGTGTTCTTACCAAACCAGATTCTCTGAAGACCAAGCGCTTTTGTACAAAAGGTTTGTACATATTCTGGAATATTGTTTCTTTTAGAGGGGCTGCACTCTCGACAGAAATTGAAAAGAGTCTGAAACCCTTGCTCATGTCACGTTCTGCAAACAGTATAGGATAGGGATTGCTTCTTCGCATGTTATGAATAGGTTAGGTTTTGCCTTAAACCGTGTTTAGCTATATGCCTTTTGATGGTTACATCTGTCTTCTCCAGGAGTGACCAGTAATACTTTCTTTTGCTTCTTTTTTGTCAATTACATCCTTTTCGCATTGTCTTTTTGTTTGGCTACGCTTATGATGTAATTACGCATTGTGGTACTGTGCTTCTTTCAACAAATATTTGGGGATCCTCCATTGGAAAACTTCAGGTGTTTTTTCGGCGTCCTGGTTACGAGTGCATCCTAGCAGTGTTTGCTTCCGGTTTGCTATGCTGCATCGTAACAAATAACTTCACTACTGTACATGACCCTTCCTGGTTTGAAATATATTCTTTTTTACCTTACAATGTTCATTGACACATTACGCTTCTTTTCCACTTTGGGAATTTTTTATACCATTTCGTAACACACATGCAGGTTTTCATTTTACCAATTTTTATTCCCCATGTACAACATTTATCATTTGAAGGCCTTTCCTAGAGTGCACCTGTCAACCTCATGATCTCGTTTCTACTTACGCATTCTAATAACGCTTTGTGCAGAGTTATTACCGCATTGCTTGCACCTGATTTTGTATCTCTGCAACTAGCGTCAGGCAGTTTTTCGGTTTAGGTGAAAGTGATCATTTTGCAACAGCCTGTTTTCCAGTTTTTACTTTCAGCAACTTGTGTTTTTATTTGCTCCTTTCATTCTTGGGTTTGGTTGCTTTTCTGCCCTTAATTTGATTCTTCGGCATTTCCCTCGTGAGCAATTTCCTCGCAGTTTTCAAGACTGAGGATTTGTCGAGTTACAGGAAATCGATTTCCTATTAAAAAAATTTCTGATTAGTTCGATATCGTTGCCTTTGTGGAAGCTAGTAACTTGAACACAGCAACTCCGAATCACGGCAAAGTTATAAAAGCAAAGCTCAGTCAGCTGATTCCTCGAAAGCTTGTAGAAAACCTATAGTTCTTGATTTGTTGTTGAGTTGCATTTATTTTATTTAAGTATATAGCAGTACAACCAGAGAAAGTATATAATGTTCATGTTTCACGGAAAAAGTTTTGGGTCATAGAGGACGAAAAACAGCGTTCAATCTTACCCTTCAAAAATGTTAGCGCACAGCACTACCTTACTTTTCAAGGTGTAATGACTGCCGAATGCTTTCACTGCAGTTGAAGCGCAATGTATCTCTTTCAAAAATATGTCTGAAGCAATGCGATATCGTGGAACCAACTGTCTCCAGGAAAGTTCACTTTCAACTGGAGCTATTGTTGTACGGACAGGTAGAGATTTTTCGGTTGCATGCAACAAATGTGCAAGTGCAAGCAAACTATAACGTTAGGATAAACGTGCGTATTAATACGGACATTGCTTTGATTTGTGGTAGAGCGGCTAAAACATTGTGAAGAAAGTATACGCAAACGCGATGATTTTCCCAATCAGCAATCCACATGAAGAAGTGACACAATGGCCCCTCTAAGCATTTATGAAGGGCATGTCGTTTTAGAAATGTCTAATTACAAGAAACAAAAAATGTCAATTTTAGACCATAACTGTCCAACCGCTAACTCTGGAAGGCTTCGAAGATGTGGATTTTCGCATAATTTATTTGAGAACAAACAGACAATTTTGGCTTGATCTTTCATCTCAGGGAATGATCACGCAATTTGGTCCACCCAGTCACATCAGGCTGACTCAAAAAACGTCCAAACCTCAAACTGTCCATTTTTGTAAAATCCAAACGAAGCCTTTCTGCATCTTTAAAGGGTTCAATTAGCTCTCTAGCACTGTCGGGCGGCGAGTTATGGCTGCAAATGTCCGAGCACTTGCAGTGGCTCCCGAGGGTAAACTTGCTGATGGTTTGCAATGCATCGGCGAATCCATTTTTTCTCCGAAACGGTTTCTCACATGAAGGTTTGAAATAAATGCGATGCAAAAAAGCTTGCGCGGCAAAACTGGAGAGCAAGCAACAGAAAAAGGCAACAAAAGGCCGGTATCTTGCGCGTTACAACGGAACTTTTTGGAAGACAGACGCAAAGAGCTGAAGAACTATTTTCTACCTATAGCCAGAACGTGGCATTCGTCATAAGCAAAGCGTGTTGTGATATTTGCTGGGCGCTTTTATGCCTGCCTTTCGAGCTGTTTTCGAAATGCATTGCAAAGGCATCGAATTGAGCCGTAGTCGAACTACTGTAGCATTCAAGCATCTTGCAATGATAAAAAAATTGAATAGCAAAAGTTAAATTCTAGCATGACGATACAAATCACTAGAGAAAACCTTTCGCAGTTAATTTGTCATTTCAAATCAAGTGCATGCAGGTTTGTGATAAAAAGGGAATTCTTTGATTGGAAATATAGCTGATTTTTACTGAAGTTTGTATTGTTATTTTATTTAAAATATAAAGTAAAACTGCGGTGTATGCAACGTTGCAAGGTTTTGTAGCAGTAGTGATCAACTTGAGCAATAGATGGTGATTTACAAGAATAGACGAAATGGTAGTTTTGGAATAGCAATTAAATTCATTGCAGCAATTAAATTCATTCACACGGTTTTCAAAGCTTTAGTAAAATTTTAAACAATGAATAGTTGTACTTTCAACCTTTATGATAATTTCAAAACGTGATGTTATTACAAATAATGACAATTTTTGTCTGCAGACTTATCATTACTTCTTTGAACGAATAGTTATTTAAAGTGTCACAATTAAACAGTAATGTAAAAGTTATTCAGTGATGTGATTCACCATGTTGTGTCTGCACAAGTGCGGAAAAAACAAAATCGCATTTCTAATTTATGGTAAGATAGGTTGGTTGACGATCACTTACTGACATTGGTTTTCTTGCTTTCTGTGCTGGAATCGACAAGGTTATTATTAATGAAACCAACATGAAAAGCAAACTTTGATAGTGAACACGATTAAAACACCATTATTTCCGCAATAAGGTCTTTTCACAATTTATGGTTTGAACAACAGTTTTTGCCAAATCAGCGTCACGTAGAAAAAATTTTTTCAATCTTTTTGCAATTGTTTTTCCTTTTTTGCTTCACACGCTCTCGCTCGACCCCATGCTCAGCGCACCAATAGATTATTTTATGCTTGAGATATTTTGCTGGTTCGAGAAGTTCAAACTGCCTTAACTACAAAAAACAAAGTTAAGTCGCATGCTTTGTTATTCGTGCGTGAACGTGCTTGCTAGAGCATTCTTGCGTGAAAGTGCTTGGAAAACGTAAGAACTCGAACAGACCTATTTCAATGAAACCGTTAAGTTGCTCTTGACACAGATGGTTAATAACATTATCTTGTATTTCCTTGCTTTACTTTCAAAGAACAGCAAATGTTTGTCAGTATTTTTGTAAAAAAGTGTGAAATATAACAGCTCGCATGTGTGGACGTCGTTCTCGACAAAATGAATTAACTGAGTCTTAAATAAGCAAAGATTTAACTTCATTTTGGAAGAAATCAGAGATATAAATCAGTGGCGTATATAGGGTATGGCAGGCATGGCACGTACCGTGGGCACTGCTTTGACTGAGGCGCAAAAATTGCTAGGCAAAAATTAAAAGCTTTATGAACAGTTCCTTGAACCTCTATTTTGAGCCCCATACATTCATAAACTGCAAAGCTGCATCAACACATCGACAACACCCTTACCTAAAGCATTAAGTGGGGCGTGTTGCGCCACAACCACCAAGCATTATGACAAAATTGTGGCATTGTGACATAACACGGCGGTCAAACATTTGTGACAGAGCAAGAACTCTCGCATGTCGTAGCTACAACTATAAAACATCGTCCTTGTCACGCTATAGGATAAGTCACTCCGTACTACTGCATTTCAGGCAAGAAGATATTAGTCAGAATCTGGCTGAGACGAGTTTTAACTCCGTGGCTGTGAGAATCTGACTGTTACGCAAATAATTGCTGTTGAGGTCCTGCAGATTTGTAAATTACTTAAACTATTGCGGTCCTCTCCGACTTTAAGAAAATTCTCCACTAGAGTCCGATAATAATTAGGCTGAATGAAATGCCCCGCCCCAAGTCCAGAGACTAAGGCAGAGAACATTAGTTAGTCTTCGAAAAATTAGTAGTTAGTATCGTTACCGTGCCAGTTGAGCAAAAAATGTTCACTCATGAAAGAGATTTGTTAGTCGTGTTTAGATCTAGCTTTTTCTGTCCAAATTTGACTGTCTGTTCGATGTCCAAGGCCTGTGAAACATAGGCGTAGCCAGGGGGCTAAAGGGGCCATGCCCCCCAAATTTCTAGCATATGTTAACGTTTTGTGCTTCGAGACGCGATGTTCCAAACCAAGCGCTGTTACTCGTTTAAATTCAAAATATTTGGCCCCCCAAAATTTTGGGTTGGCTACGGTACTGTTGTGAAAATATCTTGCCTGTGAAAAAGTAAAATCTACGTGCGACAGTTCAGGAGCTGTGTGCAGTTCAGAATCAGATGTAGGTGGCAAGCAATTAACGTGAAGATTCTAGCTTGCAAAATGTTAGTTTCAAGTCGTGCAACTTAAAATCATCGCGGCCTGAAGTCCTTCTGGTATTCTTCGAGTTGCTTTGCGGATAATGCTGACGATGGCAGTCATATGTATTGCAAGCTACGAACGATCTGGTCCTTTCGTACCTCCGGGCCTCAATGACAATCCAAGAAGACAGGGCAGGTTTTGTGATCTAGCTTTGATGAGAATAAAAAGGGACGAAACAGCGAAAACTGACTTTGATTAAACGACTTTGCTTCGATAAAGGTATACGGCAAGTGTTTTTTTAAGTAGCATTTTTGTCTAATTTAACCGAAAAAAGCTGGATGTATTTATGTTTTGATCAGCGGGGCGATCGCCCCTCCCTTAAAACCTACGAAAATGACTTTATTCACCATGAATTTTTAGAATTGGGAAAAAAGTATTGGCTATATAAGGACATTGTGATGTCCATTTCTTTGTCACAGCCGTGTTGTTAGTATACTTCATATCTCTTACAGTAGCGAAGCCGATATGAGACTTGAATACCAAATATTACTGAAATCACCCCCCCCCCCCCTTAACCTTACTGGCTGGATCCGCCCCTGGATTTAATGAAATTGTGTTTGTCGAACACAAGTGATGCATGACTTGCATTAAAAAATTTATTGTAAAATTCAAATTAAATGTGGTCCTTGAAATAAGCTGTGTTTTTCAGTTGCAATATGTTGTTTAATTTTTTTGTGGGATATGCTATTTAGACCTATAAACTATTATAACGATATCATTTGAATGTTTTGATGTTCCTCATAATAAAAATAAGTGAGTACAGAAGTATGTTGGAGTGCTCAATGGATATAATTTATATTTTATTTGCTGAAAAATTTGAAGCAAAAACAAACAAATATTTTCCGTTTCAAAACATTTATTTTCTGCATGGCAAATCTTTCGTAAAAATTGTGCCTATATCTCATATTTTAATCATTGGAAAGGGCGCACATTCAAACGTTTGCCATGGGCGCCACTTTGCATAGATACGGCACTGATATAAATAACTTTTCAAGAAGTGCTTTAATTTTATATCAACAGAAGAAAACATCACAAAACGAATGCAAAGTTGCTTGTTTGGATTTCAATTCATTTCAAAGCAAATGTCTGTCGGCTCCATGAAACCGCAGTTCTTTGATAGACTTACTGACGTAAGTTTCATCACAATATTATATTTTTTAAACTTCATGACATATAACCCTAGGGTAACCGAAGTCAAAGAGTTCAACCTTTGAATTTTGAGTAAGCACCTTTCTTATGAGAGCAGAGTCCATGCAATGACTGTTGCTATGTTGCGAATTTTTTTCTTAATGATGCATATATTGTTTTCCCGGACACACCACTAATCTCGTATCCGTAACAATTCATAAAACTTAAACGACTGCTCACAAATGGCGACCACGTTACTGATTGCATTGCGCATCTTCTCACGGGTGAATTGTTTGCTGTTTTGCATTTATTTTTACGACATTATTCATATCTTTCTGTAGACGATGTTCGTAGTTTGCGCAAATCAAATCAGGTTTATCTACTTTATGTGATACACCGATACCGTTCTTATATCTGAATTCACTTTTAAAGCGAGATCTTGCCTTTCATTTATATTTATATATTACGACTGTTTGAAACGTTTCATTGTTTCCAAAAAAACATTTGCTAAAATTTTATGACTTTTTCAGTTGATTTAGTTGTAATTACAAAACGTTGCTGAACTTTCCCATCTCTTGTTTTTTCCCATTTTGCTAACATAGAGCAAATGGACTGCTCGTCAAGTTACTTTAACTTGACGTTGCTTTTGAAATGCAAAGCAGTTTTTTGCGTTCTCTTGGCTGAGGTAGCGAGACGAATTTCCCTCGGTAGTAGCTTGGCAATTTCTCTTGCGTGGAATAGTTCATTTCATACAGTTTGTTGACAGACATTCTTTTTGAGTATTGCTGATGGACAACTGCTAAAAATATTTGCCAACTCGTTACTAAGCTGAAATTTCCCAGCGTGATTGTGGCAGTGCTATACTTCAACTAAGTTGTACTGTTTAACTCGAGAATGCGACCAAATCGATCCAATACAACGTGGGGTGATTGCATAGTATAAACGCTAGGTTTGTTATTAGAAATTTGGAAGTCTAGACAACCAACTGGGAGGGAGAATTTTGGAAAAATTGTTTTTGCATGCTCTGGGGGTCGCCGCCATTTTTAGATGCCATGGCGCTCAGCGTGCACGCAATTTAAAATGACTCCACAACCAAATGAAACTCAGGCACTGGCAGATCGGGTACCTCACGCCCATGCCCGTCTGTGCATTGACATATGCGCGCTCAGTGAAACCTGGCTCAGTGGAACCGGGTCCACCCGAGAGGGTCACTACACGTTTCTTTGGTCTGGTTACCCTGATGATTAAACTGAAAACTGCAATTGAAAATGCCATCTTAGCAAGCAACTAGTCCATGGCGCTCTTACCATTGTTCCTCGTCTCTGAAAACGTTCTCTTCTCAGAGCGGACAACCCGTTGCCACAAGAAACTTAGCATCAACGGGGTCACAAAGCCGAAGCTATCGATCGTGCAACAGATAGCTGATTCCTGCAATGCAGGTGTAGCACTGCTGCAGGAAACGCACCTTCTTGTTTCTAAAAGTCTTTACTTGGCTGGATTCTATCTTGCAACACACCAACCTAGTGCCACTCACGGCATTGCCATCTTCGTGAGACATAGCTCTCCTGCAACAATCACTAGCGAATCGACGCCCTCATCGGTATACGTGTCGCAGTGGCACACCATAGAAACGAGCGGTATCTCCATCACCAATGTATACTGTCCTCCACCCGCACCATTCAGTGTCCATACCCTCCCACTACCACCGGCCTGTTACACTGTCTTCGTGGCCGTCGACTTCAATTGCCACCATACCAGTTGGGGATATTCTGCTGGTGAGGAAAACGGAGAGGCACTCCTCACATGGGCGGAGTCATCTGACCTTCAACTGCTCTACGATCCGCGGGAGCCAAGGTGGAACACAACTACCAATCCTGACCTCGCATTTGCTCGGGTAAGGGTGGGCCAGCCATTGAATCTGAGGAATGCCATTGAGCCCTTCCCGCACACCACCCATAGGCCATCCGTCATCGCGCCTCACAACCTCTTCTATAGTCTCCCATCAAAACCAGTCCTCTGCTGGAACTTCGGAAAGGCCAATTGGAACCTTTTCTCCAAGTCAACCAAGGAAGGCATTGCGCATCTCCCGCCGCTACAGAACCGCGACGTAAGCGCAGTATACAACGCATTCTGTCGAATGCTGCTCAATACAGCTAAACGAGTTGTCCCTCGATGACGCAGAAGTCATTATGCGCCTTACTGGGATGACCATTGACCAATGCTAAACCTACTGGAAAAGAATCAAATAATCAGAAAGCTGCAATATCTGATCAACCCACAATTGCAAATTCCCTGTGTTAGTACATGAATGTAAAACGCAGGAAACGGTGGGAAGACTCAGTTGAACAGATCGACTTTGCCCATTCAAGCCGGAAGGCCTGGTCTCTTTTAATCCGCCTCACAGGGAAGGCCAAACAGTTTAGACCTGTGCCAGTCACTGCAAATGCTATCGCAAGCCGTCTGGTTGAAAATGGCAGATATAAATAGCCGGATCGTAAATATTCCAACTCTGTGCGCAAAGATGTGCACCGACTCACAGCTAACACGTATAGCGATGTCAACCTATGGGAAGAAGTGAGCAACACAGACATGATGCAAGCCATACATAACACGAAGTGTGGTAAAGTACCTGGACCAGAGAAAAATTCACCCAGAATTTATCAGGAACCTAGGACCCTCCGGTTTCAAGTGGCTAGCAGCTTTTGTTTCCACCTGCATGCGCCTCAACCTCCTCCCAAAACTATGGAGAAAAGCCAACATCATAGCAATCCTGAAACCTGGCAAGGACGCTAAAGTGCCCAAGAGCTACCGGCCGATTTCCTTGCTATGTGTCCCACTGTCCCATTTAAAATCCTGGAACGAGTGATTCTCAGTCGCATCACCCCTTACGTTGAAAAATGCCTAGCGGACTTTCAGGCTGGTTTTCGTGCTGGAAGGTCAACCACCGATCAAGTGCTCCAACTGTGCTCGATCATAGTGAACGGCTTCCAACTTAAACAGAAAACTGCTGTTGCACTCGTTGCTTTGACAGCTGTCTGTGACACTGTATGGCACCAAGGTCTGCGGCTGAAACTGCTTCGCACAATACCCGATAAACATATGATAGCCTTCATCATGTAGACTCTAAGCAACCCCAGATTTGTCCTCCTAACAAGCGACGGACAAGAAAGTCGCGCACGACGCTTAAAGAATGGAGTCTCCCAAGGGTCTATTATTGCTCCTTTTCTTTTCAACATCTGTATCAGCGATATCTTAACGACATTGTCCACCAAACTGGCTTACGCTGGTAACTTAGCTCTCGCCTTTGCTGCACCGGACTGGGCAGACGTCGAGAACGCCATGAACAGAGAGCTGTCAACACTCCACACCTACTACTATCAAAATCGGATTCAACTTAATATAGAAAAAGCTGTGTATGCCTTATACCATCTTAACACACGTGATGTGGGACGACGACTAAACATTTCAGTGGATGGCAAAACCATGGAATTTGAACCAAACCAAATGTATCTTGGAGTGAAACTCGACCGGACGCTCACTTTCAAGCCTCATCTTACATCTGTGCGGCAGAAAGTTTTGTCACGCTGCGCGCTGTTAAACCGGCTGGCCGGCAGAGGGTGGGGTGCCTCCGTGAACACGCTCAGGACCAGCAGCCAGCTCTTGCATACTCCACTGCTGAATACTGCTCCCCAGCATGGTGAAGAAGCAGGAATACGAAGGAGGTTGATGTGGCTAAAATTCTGCTCCACGAACAATTATTGGATGCCTAAAACCAACACCGACGCAATACTTGCCAATCCTTGCAGGCACTGCCCCAGCTTCAGTCCGACGAAATGCCGCTACCCTCCGATTCCCCTTGAAGTACGCACTGACGGAACATTTCAATAATAACTTAGTACCCCTTAACACAAGACCTCGTCTCAAATTGCGAAGGCCGTTTGCACAATCGGCAATTGAACTGATGGAGTCTTTTGCGGCGCATGAATGTATCTCACAGTGGACTCAAATCAGTGGCTCGAGGAGTGGAAGAAGTCAGGGGTCCCACCTCATTCCCGTCCACCACCCAAAGTGGGAAACCCCGACCTTGGGCTCAGCCGCCGTGCGTGGTGTAAATTGAACACCTCCGAACGCGAGTCAAAAGCTTCAGGGAATCACTACACCGATGGAAGATTGCACCGGATCCTTGGTGTCCATGGGGTTCTGGAGAAGCTCAAACGTCGGAACATATCATAAGTGGACGTTGTGACTCTTTCCGGATGCCTGGAGCGATTGCAGATCTTGCTTCACCTCTACCGGCTCTGTGCGCCTGGTTAGAAGAAAACGATCTTGCAGTTTAATCATACGCACGACATGCGCCGACCCTTGCTCCCTCCTGTAAGAAGAAACGTGTATTCTACGATCAGTTGTCCAGATCTATCAGATTGATCCGGCCGGGCAACCGCATTGCACTTCCCAGTGACGTCAACGCCCGTGTTGGTTAAGAATATACCCCTGATCCGGTACGCTTGGTGCGCATGGAGTGGGCACCTGAATGAAAATGGTCAGCGCCTGTTTGAGCTATGCTTTGCCTTCCATCTCTGTCTTGTAAACACATATTTCGTTGGCTCCACAAATTCCAAAGTCACATGGATGCACCCCGCTCTCAACAGTGGTACCAGCTTGATCATGTGATCGTGAGAAGGAGACAGTTGAACAAGGTCAGTCACTGTCGCAGCATGCATTCTGTGGACTGCAACACAGATCATATAGTAGTCCATAGTAAACTTGCCTTGCGGACTAGAAAATTTCACCTGTCTCACAACAGACCATCTCCTTCCATTGACTGCTCTACCTGCTTACGACTAATCACCGCAAAAGGTGACGCGCAACGCCTCACACGCGCAGCTCTGCATCGGTACTGGACTCGCCTCAGCTAACGCATTCAGTGCTGTACAGACACTGGTGACCTCCATGGCATGTACCAGGGTATCAAAGAAGCAATTAGCCCAACATCCAAAAAGACTGCTACTGTTTTGTCCGAAGACGTCAGACCAATCAGCGACCTTGGAAAGCAGCTTGATCGCTGGGTGAACCACTTCAGTTCGCTATATGACAAAGTGTACCTGTGAAGCAAGAGGCAATTAATGGACTGCCGCTGATTACAATGTTTTACAAGTTTCCCGCCGACATCCCTCTAGGCGCGGTGCAAGTTGCATTCAAACTGCTAAAAAACAACAAAGCTTCGGGAGCTGGTGGCATACCTGCCGAAGTCCTGAAAAGTGGCGGTGAAACCCTAAATGCAGCACCGCACGCAGTCTTCGAACTGTGATGGCGACTCACTGTCTTCCACAAGACTGCAAGGACGCCAACATTACCACTCTGTACAAGAACAAAGGAATTCGGCAGGTTTGTAACAGTTATCGAGGAGTTTCGCTGCTTAGTGTTTGCTGGAAAAGTTTTAGCCAGCATGCTTCTTCTGAGGCTGCAAGTCATCGCAGACAAGGGCCTGCAGGAGAGTCAATGTGGTTTCTGTGCATTGCGCTCAACTATTGATACGGTGTTCAAATTACGACAACTTCAGGGAAAATGCAACGAGCAATGGCATCCCCTAGCTGTATGTGGCGTTCAGAGACCTGACCAAGGCTTTCGACCTTGTTAGTAGGTCTGGGTTATTTGTGATCCTCAGCCGCTTTGGCTGCCCTGAAACATTGCTCAGCATTATTCTGAAGCTCCACGATGACATGCATGCTACTGTTCAGGTCGATGAATCGATATCTCGCCATTTTCCACTCAAAGGTGGAGTCAAGCAGGGGTGTCTCCTTGCTCCCACCCTCTTTGCAATTTTTCTCAATGCACTGCTCATAGGTGCATTTCCGAAACCGTCTGGAGTATTATTGCATTGTGTAAACTCTGGAAATTGTTTAATCTATCCCGTTTTCGTGCAAAGTCCAAGGTCAGACAATTTTTCATCAGAAAACTGCTCTATGCGGACGATGCTGTCTTTGTGGCAACCTCCACATCCACCCTTCAAAACCTTTGCAGCTCCTTCGCTAGTGCCTATGCTGAATTTAACACTAATAAAAGCCTGACTAAAACCGTAGTCCTATCACAGGGGCCTAGCTCTTCTCCACAAATCAGTATAAACGGAACAGTGTTGCAGTCAGTGGAAAAGTTCTGTTATCTGGGGTCAACAGTTGACAACACAAACTCCCTGAAATTGGAGCATGAAATTCGCATAGGAAAGGCCGCGACAACATTTGGTCAACCTCGTCTACGTGTTTGGTCTAACGGCAAACTCTCCATCCGAGTTGAAATCCAGGTGTACATGGTCTGTGTTATAAGTGTGCTAGTCTATGGTAGTGAAACGTGGACAACGTACCGGCACCAAGAACGCCGTCTTGGCGCTTTTCATCTGCGTTGTCTTCGCTCTATCTTGAAGCTGTCCTGGAGGGACCGTGTGCCCAATACCTCAGTACTGCAAGCAACTGGTTGCTACGACCTCATAATCATCATCAGACATCGACGTCTACGATGCGTTGATCATGTATGGCGGGTGGAGGACAACAGCCTGCCGAAGTAAGTTCTGTGTAGCGAACTACCCAATTCTCCCCCACCGACTGGGCATCCAAAACTGCGTTTCTGGGACGTCCTAACCTGAAGCGTGACTTAAACGCATCTGGCATAACAGATACGGGGAAAACTCGCTTGCAACAAAAGAGTGAAAGCCAGTCATTGAAACTTGAAAGAAAACATCGAAAAAATCATTCTTGGAGGATTATGAACGCCGCAGTGCTCGTCGTCGCACACGACCGGATAGGCCGTGATGAAATACTTTCGTATTTTACCTTGATTTATTAAACGATAAAGTACAAGCGAAAACAACTATATAAATGTTGACTGTCTAGCTTCTCACTTGGACTGGGCTTGTGTGTCGCCATTGAATTGGTTCCCAAATAGGATTCATTACTCGTGTAGCTTCATGCCTATCGGCTTACAGTAGATCATAGGTTCCCAACCTTTCTTAAAGCTGGCACTCCCTTCATAAAAATCAAGTGACGTTCTCATCCCCTCGTTTCAAAAAAGCGTACAAATCACGTAAACAGTCCGATTCTGCAGTATCTTCATTTTTTAAACTACGACTCGTGAAACATACTGACAACAGAAAACACTCAGTCGTACGGGTTAACTTTCATAGCTTGCTGCTCATTAGAGATAAACCTAGTGAGTTGCAGCTTCTCTGAAATTATCCCCTCACTCCTTGGCACACAATTACTCAGAACCACGCGCAAATCGTTCGAGGGGTTCAAACGGTTCCGATATCTGTTTTTCAAATGAGGTACAGAGGAAAATCTAATTCGCACAAATATCTAGACACGTTTTTGCTCATTTTCTTGTAACTTTGCATGGTCACACAATAGAAACTTTCGAGTTCTGCAGAATCAAATATCAATCTCATTGCTTGGGTTTCTTTCAAGACAATGTGATCTTCAAGAACATCACCATCTGCCATTTAATCAACGTTGATAATAAATGGATCTATTATCCACTGTTTACTAACATTGAGCTCTCCACCTGAGAAATACCCATCAAAGTTAACTTGCTGCGTGTCAAAATGGGCAGACGTTTCTTGTTCTACACACTGATATATGCACCCGAATTCTTTCACTGTTTCCTCCGGCCACGTCAATCCTCAATTGAAGTTACAACCAGGACAGCTCGTCTAGACAGGTTGCAGCTCTCCCTCAAAAATGCAAGGCAAAAAATTCCGCCAAAATCGCCTTAAGTTTGGATTTAGTTACGAAATATCACATCACCATCATTTTCAGTACTTCCGATACCAATTTAGCTCAACGTTTCCTGTGGATCAAACAAAACCAATGTTTCGCTCTTTTTCAACGACGCCGCTTATGCGATGGCGTTTTCAGCAAACCTGCCGATGAATTTGGCGGTTTCGGGACTGTCTTCGGCACAGCCCTAAAGGAAGAAAGGAAGGCAACCAAGCAATTGGCTACAAGAAACATGGGGTAGATCCGCCTATCGCAAGGCGTTCTGTTCGTTTGATGATGAATTTTTAAAGGAAAATGTTTTCTTGACTTTTTTTACTACCTGAATTTCTTGAATATTAAATTTGATAATTAGATAATTAAAATAGAATGCTGTAACTAGTACTTTGGCGATATTAGCGGCATTGGATTTAAATCTGTCCGCCAATCTCGGGCTGCGAAAATCAGCCCTTTGTTTACTGTATCTGTACCACTGCAGCTTGCAACAGCAAGCTGATGATCCGTTTAGGTTTGGGTTATTAGAGTTTGAAGATGGAGGGCAGTTGTTGGTGGAGATCATTTTTGGACAACAAAAAGCATGACTGATTTGAAACATTGAAATGAGAAAGTTTTGATGCATGAGAAATCTGGCAATCATGTAAGCATCCAAGTAAACCTTTCATTTCTTGGTAAGGTAAACATTACAGCTGAAATCGATTCAGGATACAAGCTTTTACTGGACATGCATAACAGTCAAGTTAAAACCAACAGAAATTTTGTTTAAATCAACAACTGTTTATATAAATTATTTTTGTAAACTTTGAACTTCCTTTGAGAGGACGTGATGAAAGTACCGGCTGAAAGCACGTGGCTATGAATCTGCTCCCTTGACACTGTTTGAATAAAACGCTAAATTTATCTAATTAACGGTAACGTCGCAGAAGTCGAGAGGAAGCACCCAAGTTTACTGTGCGAGTGGTATTGGGTTCGACTTCTACCTTTGCAGCTTTTTTTGGCGGTAGTGGTTTGATAGCTTTGGTTTTTATTTACTTTTGTTTGACTTTCCAATACTTCTGTGTTTCTGTTTATGCTTTAGGGTTTAGTTAGGTTTAGGATTAGGCTTAGGGTTAATTAAACTGAATTTAATGTTTCCTATGCATCAGTATGAACAACTGAAAATTACAAATGTGTTAAGATAGGACTGCTGGAGTGACTGGAAACGCCACTAATCATTAAAAACAGCCAGGGTGACAATCCCAGATGTTCAACCAGAGATAAAAGTTCGCAGCCCTCCCGGTCATTTTTACCACGAGCCGCCACTGCTAACAGCTTTACCTTTTTACAGAGCACTTGCTCTGAAAATACTGTGAAGCATTGCGCCATTAACGTTTAAACGCCACAATCCGCTTGCAGTCGCAACACCGGCCAACTTCAGGGTGGTAACCTCACCGTGAGCGGAAACAGCAATACTTGCATTTAGTCATTTAAATTTGATAAATTAGTAACGTTACCTGGAATAATTAGGCTGGACAATGTTCTAGCGAGTAATTGCCTTTGCGAGCTTTCACAAACTCGGTTCTTTTGAAAAAAAAATACAAATCCAAGAATTAACAAACCCCCACCTTATAAAATCGCAATTCGGACCCCCGCAAATCTTGTTTCCAACACCCAGGGGCCCTAGGACCCCCGGTCTCGAACCACTGGACTGGATGGAGCGGATACGGTTCCTACAGAACCCTCCTCTGAGTAGAAGTCAAGTAAGTGATAGAACTTTTTTCGGGCAGGAACTAAAGAACAGGTGCGATTCGTTCTTATGGATACCTTTGAAGATAAATGATTTTACAAACTAGACGCATAGTTTAATATTCCGAGCATGATCCTCCCTCGCGTGAAATGATTCATTGCCCTTTTGCGTTTTTCATTGGTTGTTTCCATTATCCTTTGCCCGTTTGTTTGACTTCCCTTTTAATTTACCGATCCTTGAACTTCTCTTCATTACGTTTAGCATATAATGTAGGCTTTCCCTATCAGAATTTTATTCCATAATACTGTAGAGAAACGTACTTCATTGGGAAGTGCCCATTTAAGTACGCGTTACTTAATAGAATGCTTTTGTCAAATTTTTAAATGCATTCGCTTTTTCTGAGTCATCGTTACCTGATTTTGCTGCTGTGGCTTCGTTTCTCCGTAATTGGCGTCGAATACTTTTTTTGTTGTGGTAAATGTAACTGTTTTAGAACGGTCTATTTTTCATCTTTGAGTTACCGCAGCTTGTGTCTTGATTTAATTTTGGTCTTGAGGTGCTTTGCCCTTTAACATTTCACTCCTAAGCAATGCTTGCAGATTTCAGGACTTTTGCTTATATAGAATCGACCGCGTCGCCTGCGTGCAGACTAGTTATTTTAAAACAAATATTTTCGAGTCTGAATCATCGCAAAGTCAGGAAAGCAGAGCTCAGTCGGATCATCACTAGAAAGTTGCAGCAAATCTACCGTAGAACTTTTGATTGTTGTTGTTAACTCGTGTACATTGCATAATTTATTCGTACCGCTATCGTTTTGTTAAAACGAAATGGTTACTATTGGTCAAGATTTTTCTGAGTTATAAAGTTCAACAGTTACAATGAGGAGCTTAGAATGATTCTTTTTCGCTTGACACTGAGAAAATAGCAACTGCCGCTTTTACGAATTGCACGCATTCAATATGATGACAAAGCGTTTTCAGTCCTTCAGAAATAAATTTAGGAAGTCGTTTCAAATGAGCATTTTCGTGGCATAGGTTTTTCTATAGAAAACTTTCAAGAAAGATATGCTCAATAAAACGTGCTAGAAAGACCAACGAACAATTTTACCAATAAAATTGCATGTTTGTTTCTCATGCTCAGACAGACAGACAGACAGATAATTTTATTTAACATCTGAAAAAATCAGATATCAGGGGGAGGAGAATGACCGCAAGGTTTTCGAGTCATCCTCCCCCTCGAAACACAGTCGAATTGCACAGAAGAAACATGCTCAATTTATGGATTTTGCTTGCATTCTAAACTATTGATGATTTACTCACTAGGGGTAAAGTAATGAAACGTATTTAGTCTTGGAAACGTTCTGCATAAACGTTCATGGGAGCTACGCTTTGCAGATTTATGACGTAACCGAAGATGCGTTAGAACAAGGCATTGTTTTGAAAGTAAATCAATTATGCAACTAACAGAAGATTTCTGAGGTTGAACAAAACTCCTACTATTCTTATGTTTAAAATAAAAATTTTGTTTGTGTGTATAAAACGTTTTGTATGCTGTAACATAGAACAAAGCTCAACCTTTCATCGATGATAAAATTTTTGAAAACATATGATCTTCTTGTTTGTTTTCAAACAACTTAAATACCCTGATTTTCATGAAACGTTTCCGAGAATAAAAAAAAGATTTTAAAAAGGTTTTGCATGTAATTTGTGTAATCCAAACTGTGAAAATATACAAGGAGCAAGGTATTTGCAATCTAAGCGTACCATTAGGTAAAATAAAATGAAACTGAATTTTGGAAAAACGTTGATTTCAGTAGACAATGAACATATGTTGAACTGTATTAGCAAATATTACGCATGTGGTTTAGGGGCCGTCACGGTTGATTAAACACGCAATGAATGGTGAAAATCTCTCACAATCTTTTCTGTTTGGCTTTCTTCAAGAAAGACTGAACATTCTAGGGGAACAAAGCGAGGAAAAAACTTTGAACGTGAGAAAGTGAACGCAAGCTATAGGATTTGTTTAAATTAATTTAAATGAACAGTGTGCTTGATCAAACCAGCTGTGGTTACATGTAGACGGTGGAAGCAATAAAAAGCAATATAGTTTACTTCAAGTTGTGGGGAAGTACATAAGCATTTTGTCACTAAATCTGAATAAAGTTTTGTTGTGTTTCTAGAAACATCAATAAATCAGGAAAATATTTTTTATTTAACTAAATCTGAATCTTTAGTAACTACAACAAAGTGACAATCTCCGAAGTAAAACATGAAGCTAGTGGTTTATTTTTTAGCATTTTTCGTTGTCTGCGCAAAGGAAGGATACGGAATTGACAGTAAGTTTTCATTTAGATTTATACAGAATCTTATCGATAGCATCGTTTGGTGTTAATCTCGTCTAAAGAAATCTAAAAGTACTAATATGTTAGTTATTTAGGGATTTTCTAATTGTTTGAAAAAGTTTAACGCCTTATTATTGAACGATTTATTTTCAGCTATTTTAACTTACGACATCACCTCACCCAATTCGTCCGTTGGTTCTCCCAATCTGAGCACTGAAATGTTATTTGCTTACGACAGCTTAGCGGCAGCACAGAGAGGATTAAAGAATGTTCTCAGTGGCAGCAATGTTTCATCAGGTAAAATTATTCTACAGTAATGCTTATCAACTTCTTTACAGTCACTTTTCAAAGATTTAGTTAACGAGCTCAGCTACTGTATATATCTGAAAAACCTTTTATGGATTTTCGAAGTTTTGAGCACACATCACGAAACCAGTGCTTGTTGGCCGGGTTTCATTACCGGTTGGGTCATACCAAAGAGTCGAAAAACGGTTAAACAGAAATTGCAGTTTGTTCATCCTGGACTCCTATTGGTGGGGGCACAGTGATAATCATGCACAGTGGTGCCATTGACTCTCTGCTAATGGAACATTCGCTTCGAATGCAGTTACGGGACTCCGGCGTAAGAGATGGGTCCCGCTGATCTCACAAAACTTTTCTAAGGATTCCTACAGCGAGTGTAGTAAACTGAACCAGAATCATGAAGTATGCACTTACAACATGATGCTTTTGTCTGTTGGCTACTAACGGTAGCATCATGTTCGGAACAAGCGTATAATGCATACAGAAACAAATGAAGCATAAAATTGGATGCATTAGTTCAATTTCTTTTTTCTGTATGGTTGATTACAAAATTTCCCGACCTGACCATAGTAGTTCTGATGTTCCTGACTTTAAAAAAGTCTGATATCAGGATGCTGTGTATCGTCGTCAACGAACGTATCGAAGAAAATTGGAATGTGCCAAAAAAATTCTTTTAATGCGCAGTGATGTTTAGCATTTATCCGCTGTAGGGTAAATCTTAGAAGTGGCCTAATCGCAAAAGTGGTTCAGTTGTTACGTGGTTACAATTTCTAAGGTTAGTTGCATATTTGCATTTACTAACAAATTAAAACAAACTGCAGATCCATTAAATTCATTATTCTGAAGTTTTCATGTTATTTCTAATTTTCATAGCAGAAAAAAAGGAAAAATGATCTGTTATAACATTCGTCTGCAGCAATTGAAAATTTTGGAACATCTACTGAATGTTTCTCCTTTCATTAGATATCAATGTTTTATAAAAAAATTTGTGGTTGTGATTCAATTGCTCTCCATGTGTTTCAACAACAATTGTATATTCCTTTAGTAAGTTCCATCTGCAACAGCACAGCTCGAAACCCTTGTCACAGTAAAGCTACATGCAAATTTATCCAAGCTTCTATTGTGCAATGTACTTGCCAAGAAGGATACGAGCAAGGCGGTGATCCTGACCAGGGCAAATATGGAACAAACGTTACTAATCCGGAAGGTACCAACTGCACCGGTAAGTGTGGTTTGACTGTGCACAATATATCACGAATTTGCTATCTTTGAAGACTTAACTTGATCCTTAGCATATCCCTTGCCAATAGATAAAGAAAACATTTTAAGCTAAACCTATTTTTTGCACTTTGCAGTTTTGCTAGTATTCAGTGATGCAACCGTTGTTTGTCAATATGATGATGTTTAGCTACTTTGAGCAAAGGTTTTCTGTAGCTTGCAAAAGTATTTTTTGTCATTCAGCGTTTATGTACAAACATTTTGGAATAAGATTGATGATCATTGTTACCCCATCATGGTGCTTGCTGGTTGGTCCGAACAGCATGTTGCGTAGAACCAATCAACTTAGGACTTTCTATAAGTGCGTTTTGGGGCTAAAACCGCTACCAGATCGCTTTGCACGTCGAGAATATACAGGAACTTTATCTGTATGCAAGGATTCCCCAAGGATGTTTCCAGCCGTGGAGTTTTGGAAGAAACTTCCAGATTGCTTCTGGGGGAACGAGGAGGGTGTGACCGCACTAGCAAACGTGGAGCAGTGCAACAAAGCAGGATGCAGGCAGTTACTGCGAAAGATCATGCAACTCCTAGTGGGAGATACAGTTTGACCATAGAATGTTTTCGATTTACGCAGCGCACGGCAATGAAATGAGTCAGTATTCATCGCCATAGCTTTGTTGCGTGATAATGTTTCAGCTCCACATAGTAGGACTGCGAGAACTGATGTGTTGTGCATTCGCAGATTTCCTTGGCGATTAATTGTTTTGTCACGTCAAACTGGCAACCCCTCAGCCATCTGCCGTCGTTGCTCAGTTTCTTGTGTTTAAATAACAAAATATCCTTTGATTGTTTCGGTCAAGCACAAGTATACAAAGGATGAAACAAAAACACTTCGTACATTCCCACACGAATTATGAGTGGGTCTGGGCCAAACCCGTAATGCATGAGTGGGGAAGGACGATAAGAGAAATGCAAAATTGATTTTGAAAAACGTTTATCCTAAAAACAAAGGGAAATTGCACTGCAAATGAGGCCAATCTGAAGGACATTCTCGAGTGCCGTGATGCCTAAGGAGAGTCAAATATAAATGATGCCATTAGAGGTATAGCAAGTGAAATAGCCTTTACAAAAATTTTTATTTGAAGAAAAATTAAGTCAGAAAAGATTTAAATACAGTATAAACTTTCGCAAACTGATCACAGCATTTCACTAAACAATAGTGCGACGTCATCAATTTAATGATAGAGAGACACGCGGGGGGATACACAGAATATCTGTAAACCACGGACATATCGTATATGGATTGTCATATTTCGGCTCTTTTTCAGATATTGACGAATGCAACAATGCAGTGATGGCTGGGAACACCACTATTTGTGGGACAGGAACCTTCAACTGCAGCAACACGGAAGGATCATACGAGTGTAACTGCAAGCCAGGTTATCGATTTCATGCCGCAACCAAACATTGCGAAGGTGAGGTTTTCGAATGATTGAGCAAATCATATTCAAATAAAAATGTTTTGCTTTTTTCTAAGATGTTTTATGCTTCAACGCTTGTGATCGAATAACATTTAACCGAGTATTTACCTTTCATTTCAGGATCGGGTTAAGGTTTGTTGTTGAATCTTCTTGATATATAAACTATATATTTATTGTTGATCTACTTTGCTCCGCAACCATTTAACATGCAAATTTTGCTAGATTTGCCAAGTAAAACCATTTCCCAAGTAAAATTTGCAAATGTTTACCAATTAAAATTTGCAAGTTGTCCATTCTCTATTGAACAACGTCAAGTCGAATAAATTAACTAGTTTCATGCCTTCCAGGTAAATTCAAAAACATTTAACCAAAATGAAAAATGATATCTATTAAGGAAATGTGCATTGAACATATATCTATTTTTGGAAACAATGTTAATGTTTTGTTTGTGTGTGTGTCGAATAATCCTCGAAAGAGGTCGATTGGTTTGAGAACATTTCAACCAAGGTGTCTCAACCTGAGGGCCATCGTCGACCACCGGGCCACAGATGAATTTTGATTGGCCACGGCCTGGTATTACTGATATCGAGTGCGTTTTGCAAGATGATCCTTTTAATCGAAAACGTCGGTAACCCTTGAGCTACAAATGTCGTAATACGCTCTATTTCGCCATTACAAGCTGGAAAGTATTGTGACATGGAAATTTCCAGGACGTCTGCGAGCACCACGTTGTGCACAATATTACAGTCACTGAAAACATTTTGAGGCAGACAGGCGGCTCTTGTTTCCAAAAAAATGAAATCATAATAATGCCTCAGAGGTTTCAAGAAATGAGGAACATCACACAAGGCTGGAGTGTCATCTTGGCTGTGCGATTAAAAACGTAGTTACCAATGTGCAAGGTAACACTGCACAAGTAAGGGAACAATGAAACTTACCGAAAGAATGAGGATTCGGAAGGCAATATCTATGCATTGACACGGGGCAAGTGACGGGTAGCGATGCTGGTCAGTATATTACTAGCACGTAAATAAAGAACAAACAATATCAGATCAAACTTGAACACAGGTCAGGATGCTGACAGCGTTTCCTCTGACCACAGCCAGGCACAGGCGCTGCTTGAGCCACTGGCACTCCCTGGGATCACCATAGAAATCAACAAGTTTCTTTGTGAGGCAACTCAAAAACGGGGTAGACTGTCCTTACACATCAGTGGTCTCAACTGCAACTGGTTGAATGTTGTAATTGCTTTTGAGGTGATGGCAATTTTGGCAATTTTCAGCCTCAGACCTTGCAGCCGCAATACCTGCCTGTCTGGCAGTGTCTTTGTAGTGGCCCAAGGAAAAGTGTCCACCAGTGTTGCGGAGTCGAAGCCGAAGTGGTAGTCGAAGACCTAAGGAGCCGGACGTTTTTGGGTGCAATCGGAGCAGCATTCAGATCAACACTGACAGCCCGAGTGGGATTGTTTTGTCCGATTCCGACTCCGGGAGTCAAGTTGGATCATGTTTTTTAGAAACACAATCCTAAATTGTGAATTTCTTTTGAAATAATACAATTTGTATTGAAAGTTTTTTTGAAACAGAGATTCTTGCTGTTTGCCAAGTTTTCCATTGATTGAAACAGCCAAATTTCATTCCTTTGTGTTAATAAGTCCGAGTCGTGAGTGTGAGCCAGAAATATTGGAAAGTCGGAATCGTGACTCGGAGTAGGAAATTTTGGAACGACGGAGGAGTCCGAGTCGTGAATTTTGGAAAAGTCGTATTCGGAGTTGGTGTGGGAGTCGGATATTTTACTACTGGCTACGACCATGGTGTCCACGGGTTTTGGTGTTTAGCAAGTATTGAGCTAATCTCTGCAGGCGAGATCATCCCAGGATGTTTGCATTCCTTTTTGTAGTGACTATGAATCAAGGTGTTCGGACCAAGCGTCAATTGCATCGTTTATATCCCTATAAGGGAGTATGGGTTAAGAGAGGGAAGCAAACAGCTGACGAGGCCGTTACATGCGTGAGACGATGATAGGAAACATGGCAAGGACAGGTTTGCAGTGGAGTTACAGAGTGCGAAAAAAACTTTTCAAAACAGCTTAATTTGAATAAAATTCAGTCAGAAAATACTTGAAAGACAAATTTTCGCAAACAAATCACAGCAGTCGATTTTGTGACAGATACTGCAGGTGTGCACAGTGATAAACAGTGCGGCAGCAAACCACCGACATATCGTATATGGATTGTCATATTTCGGCTCTTTTTCAGATATTGACGAATGCAACAATGCAGTGATGGCTGGGAACACCACTATTTGTGGGACAGGAACCTTCAACTGCAGCAACACGGAAGG
>Ga0210059_1000135_pt1 | contig 70015 bp, 36 predicted proteins | sample Ectturendosymbi2_FD_188042 | JGI IMG/M metagenome (GOLD analysis project Ga0210059, IMG submission 188042) | Ecteinascidia turbinata endosymbiont from Florida, USA - Sample 2 (SPAdes) (version 2) | ecosystem: Host-associated > Tunicates > Ascidians > Unclassified | place: Key West, Florida... | reverse complement strand
TATGATTTCGCCGGCTTCAATGTCTTGTACTACGTTCTGTATTGTCTGATTTTATCAACCTGCGTTCTGCAGAGTGTGTGTGTTCATACTATGGACTTCGTGTCTGCTCACAAACAAATAAATTAAAATATGTGAACTGCTTGTCTAGATTATGACTTGTTTCTTGATAGAGACGGCCAAGCTCAATTTAAAAAAAGTGTGTTTTAGAACTGTTGTCTTTACGTGCACCGATGCGAGAGAATAGTGTAGGTCAACGGACGTCATTTGGATGGCCACGTTAGTGATTCAGCAGGAAGTTAACTATCGCGGTGATAACAAGAAGACTTAGTATGCTTTCATAGTCCCTGAAAGCTGCGACCAAATGCGAACTGGAATCTGTACATATCAACAAAAGTTTCGCTATTGTTGAAATTTCACATTAACTACGAGTAAAGATCCATATTATGGCACAGAGAATGCTTTTTTTTATTCTAACCACAATTTCTACAGGTAAGCCAGCATTTCGAAAGGATGCCCAGCAGAGACCTTCAAACACTGGTAAAAAACATAGCAAGATTGTTTCCACATGAGGTAGCCCCTTTTGTCATGCAAACTATGAGGTTTTACTGTAGTCAGGAACAGTGTGAGTTCGACGCAGCTCAGACATTAATGATTACCGGGTAACAGTTTTCAGCTAATGACAGTAAAGATTAGCGCACCAAGCGCAGTGCGCATCCTTCTTCCAAGAGCTTAATGTTCCTCAAAAAGGCAGTCAGCGGAAGGAAGCAAAGCGAGTGACCTTCACCGCAGACAGCATGCTGTGATTATTCAGTAGTTGCGTTTTATTCAGTGTTCGTCACCAACAGATCAAGGCTACAACCTGCAATGCCACATTATTCCTGACTGTTACCAAATGGTATCGCGATGAATTACCTGGTAAGCAATATTCGTTGTTAACGCGGAGCTTTGGAACTAAGCAAAACTTGTGAAAATGTAGAGCAGTGGAATTGTCAAGTTGCCGGCATCACCAAGCATGTCGTATAGGTATCCAGAGAAATCGTTGTTTATTGTTTTTAACATATTTTACAAATAAGTTTGAGTCCTGTTCTGTGAGCAGAAAAATTATATTTGGTAAAACCTTCAAAAGGAAAAACATAGTCTTTCTGCAATTGTTAAAAAAATCCGATGTAAAATTTGTTTATAGTAATTCTAAAATACGCAAACACGCACAAAGCGGTACGTTATGAATTTGTCAAGAACTCTGGGTTTGAACTATTCTTGCTAAATTCACAAAATCAAAAAACCGTCAAGTCCACATGCCTTGATGTACGCTAGTTTCGGCTGATGGAACACACAGAACTGTCATATTCATGACCAATCTGATGCAATAGGCATTACAGAATCTCATATTTGCATTTTCCTTAATCCAAAACCCTGCTCTCAGAGTACAACAACCAGGGACTAAGCAAAGTCTTTGCTGGGAAATTGTTAGTGCTGTACTGGATGTCCAGTCATGCGTTCGGAATCGTCGAGATATGTATTAACACGGTCAGTGTTTTGTCGTTGGAAGAAAAAACTTTCTCTTTTCATATTGGACGCATTTCACTTTCACTTGTAAACACAAAAACAGCGACACGTTTTCATGGAAGCGAAGAACGTTTCAGGCGTGATTCAATTAGTAACAAACCTTAGCCATATGGCAAAGAATACTAGCAATAGTTGCAGTTTCAGGCGCATGGGGTTCATCCAGTGACCAAAACATAGAATATTAAACCAGAAGCGTTTCTCCAAAATTTGCCTGTTTCGAATTTATTGTTCTTGTATGATCATAATTATTGTCCATGTTTCGGTGCAAATGTTAAAGGTTTTTAGACTTGTAAAGAAAAGTAAATAGAAACTGCGAGTTGTCAAGAAATGTAAAGAAGCTGAAATAAAGAACGCAAAGTGGTGATGCAATGGATGCCGATGCATCAACGCACAAACGTATCTTGAATCACGGTGTTCTGCTAAGAAGGAAAAACCTACACGACCACACTGCTGTGCAGACCTCATTCAGTAAAATAAAGAATTTATGACTGACTTCATTTTTTTTCAAAATTTTGTATGGCGACAAAAACAACACTTTCAGCAAAGTTTCGACTCACAAAAGCATTCGCAGATTAGGATTTCTCGTCTTTCAGTGGAAAACTGGAAAGCAGGATCCAATTGCTATTGCTGCACCAGTGGCCTGAACGAGTGCTCAAAACAAAATAAACCAATAAAACAAAGCTAACATTATAAAGATTTATGTGGTTACGCAAAGCTTATCTACAATAGTGCAAGAGCAATAGGCTTAATTTCACGACTTGTGCACTGGCGGAGCGGGTTTTTAAAGGAGCTATAGTTTCACAGAGCAAAAAGTTAGTCGAAGTCAAACAGTTGTCATTTCGACTGTGAACTCGCCCAAGGCAAGGCATACTGAGAGTGTTACAGCTTCCGGTTTCTCTAAAAACACAAAGCACAAGCTTCCCGTCATATAAGCTCAAACTTCGTTTTTAAGAGACAGGCTTCTAACTACTGAACTGTTGTATTTTTCAAAAGTCAAAGAAACACAGTATATCTGTACAATATTGCATTGTGTGCAACTGTGGGCCAGTGTCTGTAGACCGCCTTGTCAATCAAACTACTGTACAGTTATGTTCATATCAAAACCTATGAATTTAAATGTGTTGCCAGAAAGTACAGGTCAGTGAAAATGACAAAGTGCGTTTGAGGTAAACTGGAAACAAGTTTTGAAATAACATGTTTAGAAAAAAATTTTGAAGAAAGATTTTTACAAGTTTGCTCCTAGTAAAAAAGTTGCACCATGAAGTGAAACTCAAAACGGTGTTGAAACTCAACCCTAATTGGGGTTGCTGGTTTAATTTGGCATTGATCATCACCAGCGGGAATTTTCAAATTAAACTTCTCAACCCCTTAAGATTCACGTGTAAATTCAACTTCCGAAGAGTTCTCACTTCACGATTAGCTTCTGGAACTTTTGGATTCCACTTCAATTCAAAAAAATACATGGTATTTAGTGTTGGTCGATGCTTTAAAAAATATGCTTCATCACAGCAGTGTCTTGATTTTGGCATCGAATTTTCTTATTTGCTCTGTAGAAATACGTGTTTTTAAAGATTTTACTTTGCTGGTCCAAACCATCACGTAAATGTGACGTTCCATTGCGCAAATATTGACTTTGTCGTTTGATTGAGACATGAGGACGAAACCGTTTGTTGAAAGCAAAATTTTGTGGTATCACGTTTGGCTGTGAGAACAGTTTGTACACATTTATTCTCGAACCTTGAAGTGTCCAGTGTTGATCTTTGCTTTTACAATTCAGAGTTCAAACCCTTTTAACGCTCGAAGCATTGGCTAAAATAAATAAGTAGTCGTGATCTTGATTTCGCTCAATTAAATATTGCTTGGTCCCGACCTCAAGCACGGTGTTCTCCACAACACACAGGCTCCAGTAATGTAAAAGAAGTTAGGTTGGTAAGACAAAAATAGCAACGTGAACATCAAGTTTCTACCTATTTGGCCCGCTCATGAATCAGAATGAGAATAGCTCATTAAAGAGTAATGCCGCACCGAATATCTGGACGTCCGTGAATGTGACGTGACTTCACATGACTTGCTGGATTTTTGGTACGCACAAGTTCTAACGACTGTTCACCAAGCTACTGTTCTTCAAGAATGATTTATAGCACAAAAGCACAAAAAACGGCCATGAGACTCTTGCGGATTTGCCGTGACAGAACCAGCTTCACCAAAGTAACCGCTTCAAGATCATGTCAATGTATCTGCCTTCATTGTAAGTGCTCTGCCGACTGCTTTAGTTTAAAATGGCTGCGGGATTTTCATCTTTTCCGCTTGTGAACTGCATTTCTGCAAACACACAATTACAAAAACTGGCTGAGCCGCATCAGTGTGAGTCTATCGCTAACATTCATTTTGTATTAATTTAACAGCATCTCGATTTGGGCTACAAGTCAGAGTCCTTTCAAAAATTACTACAAGTCCAGGGTCAGACTGAACAAAAAACAAACAAATGGCTTTACACATAGCAACGATGTTATTACTTGGCACAGGTATGCTGTCGTACTGTTATTACAAACTTGCTTGAACTGTGTGTTTTTGAGTGCAGAACATATGTATCTGTTTGTTGTATCTTTTATTCATTCCCGTATCTAGTCTACAACAGTATTTATATCCAAATGAAGTGCTTGCTATGCGTGAAATGTCGTTTGTCTTGTGCAACAGATCTTGCTCGTTGGATCCGTTGCAGTCAGCAGCCTTCTCAATAAAAATATTTTGACACAATAGTAACAATAGTGTACAGCACCCAAAAACTGCTGCTGCGACATTTAAAACATGAATTCGCACAATACTGTTGTTGTTACTGAATGCTATGGCCGAAACTAGGTGCCAGAGAGACGGCTGTAAAGGTTTACACAACCTGCCGAGGGCAGCCGAAACCGCCCGCTTAGCTGTTCAGCACAGTGAACAATTGGCGCAGCTTCTTGTTTTTGATTGGTTGGGCCGCCACCATCATTCAGTCGTAGAATCAGCTGTTCGGTGCTCTTTGTGCGGTGCGCACGAAATGCCGAGTAGGCGACACCGTAAGGTCGGCGCATGGGAAGCGTGTCTGAGCAAAGAAGAAACCAACATGAAATGTGTGCGCGTTTGCTGCAACAATGCGTTGTTCCTTCTGGTGATTATCATTATGTGCGCCTGTCACTAACGCAGGGTTATTGTGGGTTTCGTGATGGCTGTTGTAGGTGGTGAGATAAAAGTAATGTTTTCACTGAATCAACACTTAAAACGTAATACAAAAGAGATTTTACTGAAGGTACATTGTGAACGACTTCTGAAAAGTTCAATCAAAGTGTATTACAACAATTGTGTTAGCAGGTATGTGGCTGTGAACGGTCCTTACGCCATATTTTCTCAGTTTAAACAATTTCGTATTATTGTTTGCGCCTACTTAGATTTTTAGTAGATTTGCACCCTGTAGGTTGCTGTCAGATCATTTTCGTACCTGTATTCCAAGCACTTCTAAAGCAATTTGAAAAACATTGTGCAAAAAATTGAGCAAGGCAACTTCAATTAAAATGCCCATGCTATCTCTCTGGTGTAAAATATTTTTAACTGTGTCAAAGATCTTTTGGTTTTGCTAACTCATGGCATCAGGTCAAAACAAATTGATCAGTGCTACGAAGCTACCTCACCACATTGCCAAGAAAGGTAATAAGGATGGTCGGCACTTGCAATAAAAGGTGAACGAACGGCACTGGTTGAGCAAATGATAACCATCGCTTTGTTTCCTTCAGAACTTGCGATTGCAGTCGTTAGTGCAATATTTACCCGAGTGCAGCGTTGGCATGTCACGCACAGCAACGTCTGGCCTAAGTCGCCAGACTGTCCGTTGGACCTATTTTGATATGAATTTCGTGAGATCTGATGCATCAGCACTTTCGTGGTAAAAGTTGATGTTTTCATTAGCAGACTAGGTGGTACTTACAGCTGCCAAAGGCAAAACCAAGTGCACGCTTATGCATGACCGGCCTGAGTGTGATTATAATCTGTACGCAGGAAGCGTATTCTGCGATTAAAGTATATGATCTTGTAATAATTGATATGGTTGCGTAAGAACAAACTTAATGCGCGGTCGTACGCGGACTGTCGGTCCACGCTTGCGAAGCTGCCTCCGTGACTTTGTCTTGCTTGTCGTCGGGCGCAGTTCAGTCGCGGGCAGTTTTGTTGATGATTGTGCGTCTCGCTGGGTGGATTGCGGTGCTGTGGAATCTTATAATTAAGATTCGATGCACGCCTGTTACAAATGTGTTTGTTGTCTTCCAACTTTTTCTTTAACTGTATTGCGATAGATGGGTTACTGAATGAAGTCTACCGGTGAGGAATGTAGCATTAAAAATGCTACTTCTCTGCTGAATTTTCTGCACATTGTGCTTACAGGCAGGACCTACGAGAGGAGGGTACGAGAAGTACTTCGTACCCGGTTCCGAGAGGTGCTGGGGCCTGGGAGCATGAAACTACCTTTCTGTAATCAAGCCCAAATTTACTACTGTATAAGCTAGTTGCCAGTATCACAAAAAATATATTTATGAAACTTGGCACAGGCCCGTCGCTAGGATTTAGCAGCAGGGTGGGGGGCAAAAACCAGTAGGAGGAGCCAAAAACTAGAAAGGGGGGCCACATTTTTGAAATACTGCATTGGATGTATGCAGCAACCAGGGGACCAAACGTGAAATGGGGGGGGGCGGGAACCACTGGACCCCCCGCTGGCGACGGTCCTGACTCGGCATTGTAGCTGTTTTATCTATATTCTGATTACTATAGAAACAAGCTATACAAGTTTCAACGAGAAATCTAGAAGCTAGGGGGCCCGGTATCTATCTTCGTACCCCCAGGTAAAATTTCTCTCGAAGGCCCTGCTTACAGGTAATTTTACGAGATTATCAGACGAAGCTAGAGCGATGTTATAATAAAACGTTTTTGAAGCGTTTGTAATGACACAAGACAAGAGTAGTGATTGAGCGAACCTGAGTATCTTGTAATTTGTCATTCGTGACTCGCAGGGGCTGATGTGTAACAAAGAACGTGGCTAGGTTGGATTATCCTCCTAAGGCAGCGTTTCGTAAACATTTGTGGGTCATGGACCCCTAGTTCATCCTAACAAAGGTTACGGACCCTTAGGAAAAACGTTGCAATAAATATTTGAAATTAGGTCTTAATTATCGTAGTAAGCGAAATGTCTACAAAGCCTATAGTAACCCTTTAAATCACCTTAACGGACCCCAGGCTAACAGCCCGTGTCCTAAAAGGGAAAACTTTCTGCAAATCCTGCGCCTGCTGGTTGTAGACTTGGTTGGTGTGACGTTAGCTGGGAAACTGAAACACCCGCATTACTGTTTCAAGATTTTATGGTAGTATATACATTGTGTTGTACAGGGAACATTTTCTAAATTGCAACTTAGTTTTTGGTTATAACAGAGCTAACGTTACGTCGTCGTCTCAAAAGTGCATAAGCAAAAGACTAAAGACTAAGTTTGTTTATGCAAGGTGGATAAAGTTGTCACAGACTTCATTAATGCAAAAGTCAGGTAAAAAGGCATTAAATTAAAACGAATTTTCGTTGCTTTTCATTAACGTTTTGTTGTTCTTTCAGCTTTGTGTACTACTGTACTTAGTTCTAGGCCAGCTATATCCAACCCGCGGGCCGCATGCGGCCCAGTTTAGGTGTTCGCTGTAGTAAAAATATCCTACATACTGACAATCCTTATTTTCATAATTTTCAAATTGACATTTTGATGCAGGTGGTCCTCAGTGCCACTTTATCACGTCTGTTACCATTGCAATTAAGATTCGAACGCTTTCAGTACATTGGCCAAATTTAGTTGGCAAGACCAAAGTAAGCCATTCAATGTGCGGCCCTTATTAATATGTCACTCAATGTGCGGCCCTGGTCAAGACAGTGACATAATTTTTGAATCTGTAAGCCATTTGGGTTGGACAGCTGTTCTAGGCAGTGGGTCCTCCCGCCCCACGGGTTTTATTGCGAAAAATTGCGGTACCTCATCAGGATGATTTGCATACAACTGTTCTGTTCGGAAAAACAAGTTATTCAGGCGAGATTACCGCATATACTGTGAGATGTGGAAATGTTGGCTGTAACACCAACAGGCCAGTCAAGGGATAACGACCGACCACCTAAAAGTGAAATCATTTTTTAACTAGTATTGAGAGAAGACTACTACGACGTATCGACTGTAGCTGAATACAAAGCACAAAAGTTAGTGACAGAGCGATCGATGTAGCACCGCAGTGTCACACAAACCTGGCTACGCCACTGCACGCTTGATAGGTTTGTTGTCGCCAATACAGTGTTTGCAGGAACTGCGAATTCGAATGCAGTGTTTTGAGGTGGTCAATTTACCGCAGCATTAGCATCTTCGTGCAAAATGCGCGGACATTCCATAGCCATTGAATGCGTACTGTTACGGAAACATCAAAATTTCCAGGGGGGAAATGCCCGTTTTGCCCCTCCCTGTAGACGCCCATGTATTGTTGGCCCTTTTAGGAAAGACGTTTATGTTCTATCAGTGCTTGTGTTTTGCAATAGCAGTTAAGGAGATCTTAAACGGAAACGGCGCACATTGTTTGCAGATAATTTCAAAATCTGCTGGTTTCAGGTGAACCTATTCCAGCAGGGAATGTTGATTACGCGACAGTAATGTTTTGATCAAGGCCTGATTTCACGAGCAGGCCTTGTTTTGATGCTTATCAGGAGTTTTCAAAATGCTTGCTTTGCGTAACGCTGCGATGGAAGGAACTGTCGTTGCCCACAGCGCGAGCTCCACCCTTCGCCAACACGGTTGTGTATTCCATCTTGTAGAGAAGGTGATGTGTTGGCTTGGATTGCTTATGGCGATGGTTGTGGAATATTGGCTGATCTGTTTCAGGTGCCTTTGTTCCTGCACCTTGATAAATGCAGTTTGCTGCTTGCATAGGCGTACCGGTCAGTGGCGCAGCCAGAATGGGGCCGAAGATGCCATGGCCTCCACCGAAACAAACTTGCCAAGATTTTTACTGGTGCTTCATATCAATTTTCAACTGCATGTTAGGAAATAAACGGAAGGAACAGTCGGACTCAAAGAATAAGTCATTGACTGATCACGTCATTGACTGACCCCTCCCGAACAAAATTCTTGGCTGCGCTGTTGGTGCCGCTAGGCTTTTTTCAGGGGATTAGGAGCCGTTTTGCCCTGAATTTTGTTGCTCCCCATTTCTGAAACCGGTTGTAACCGAGGCTTATCGTGGAAGTGTGTTTGATTTGTCTTCATTGCTTCGTATTCCTTGGATTTTCTCTTGAGTAAAATATCGTTCGCATTTTTCGGAAACACAATGTCGCTCAAAAGTAAAACCGTTATTCGCACACATTGTTTGCAATCTGATCAACATCTCGTCTTAATGTTTCACATTTAATCATTCAATTTTGCATCTCCAACCAAACGATCGCAGAGAGGCAATGCTAATACTAAAAGATTTTTGGTGCCGTTATGTCTATTTCAATGTCCAGGCAGGCTGCAGTTGAGGGGTGCATTAGAAGTCGCACATCAGGGACCGTGTTTGAGATTTTTTCATGTAAAAATTTTAAGGCGATCGCAATGCGTAAGAACTTGCCCACAACTGTAATTCGATAATTCCCGTATATGACCGACAACAAGGTTCTCGATTCCCGCTTTATGATTGATTCGTGGACGGCAAATCTGCTTGATTTGTTAATTGTTCGCGTGTGGTAAGAACCTGTGTTTATCGCGTTTGTGTGTATGCTTCAATAAAAACGGTCATACTTTTTATGGTAAACTAGTTTGCAGCTCAATTTGCCAAAAATCAGCTTCGCTGCTGAAATAGACGAAATAAGTATCTTTCAGGATCATTTCTTCAATAAAGACAGGATAAATCAACCATTTGCATAGAAAAGGTTTAGTTTCTCTAATACGCACCGACTGCGAACGCTGCTATAGACGGAACTAGGCTAGCTGGACATTTTGGATTTGTGGTATTTCTTCTAATCGAACTTCTTCCGACTTCGGGTCTACTTTGCTTAGAAACTGCGTTATGTGTTGGTCGAAAACAAACATTCTGTGAGTCGCGTCTTTCATCCTTCCCAAAAATACCTTCTATGGCATGAGAATTTGAGAAACAGGCGAAGTGTTGCGGCCACCAGTCTGGCTATTCGCCACTTTATATTTGATTAGAAGCATCTGCAACAAGAACTGCTCAAATCTTAAAGATGAAAAATTGAGTATTTTTGATAGGACTTCTGTAGAAACTTATGCGTTATTTTCCCCTTTCATGTTGGCAATGCCGTAGAGTAGAGAGCGTGTAATAGCTGCCCAGTAGAGCGGCTGTAACGCGTAATGCGCGAGTTCGTGAAGGTTTGTAAAAGCTATGACGGCTTTTGATCGCTCTTCGTCTGTCCCGCGTGAACATATGAAAAGACAAAAGGCAACCTCTAATGTTTTTGTTTTGTGTGCCTACGTCATTTGCTACTCATACACGTTGTGCTGTGCTGAAGCTGTGATGGCCACGTATATTTGGTGTATCTGCAAATAGTCCTCAAGTCCGGGTCAAACGTTCGACGGATGTGACGCAAGAATTCGCAAGAAGTGTTGGTCAATTCTTGTTTACATTATCGCTTTGTCGCTGGGTTTGCTGACGAAGAACCAGCAGGATCTGCTGAGTCTGAAGCCTACTTTGCATACATCTGTGCAGACCGGTTTTTCCAAAATGTTGTAGCCTCGTGCCCGTGCCAGTTCGCACTGTTAGCAGTAACCGACTAAGCATATTACCCTTTTGCTGGTGTTTTAAGCAACGTCTGTGATTTTAACAAGTGCTTTTTGTCTTACTCTCTTGGGTACACTGCTTCAAATAGTCACTATTGAAACAGATCACTAAGCAAGCCAATAACATTACTTTCGTAATTGTAAGTTGCTGTTTCTCCAAAAAAGCACGAAATCTATACCTTAAACGTCAGAAGCAGTAGCGGACACAGGCTAATTTGGTGGAGGGGGGATGCGATGTCGATTTGCAATAAACCCAATGCTTCACAGCACCATAATGCGTAAATCAATCACCTTCACACACGTACATTTATGAGGAAACAAGTCTTAAGCTTGGTTTAGAAGCTCGAGTGATAAAACTGGTAAAACTTCAACGCTGTACCGCTACAGAACCAACAAGCACTGTGGCACCGGCGCAGGTACATCGAGGACTTGAGATAAAAAGTTCATGTGACGACATAATACTTATTCTGATTGTACGTTACGTTTGTTACAGCACAATTACCGGTGCCAGTAGCCAGCATGGTGCATTAGCGCTGTTTAACTTGTATGTTGCAGCAAGTGAGCGTAGTTACTTGGATGCGGTTTAGATCAGTGCTCTTCAAAATGGGAACCTATAGTTTTTAATTGTCATGTGGAATAGTCTGCAACACATAGTAATTTGTGTAAACGTTTGTTATTGCAGGTAATTTTGATGAAATAATAAGAAGCGGGTTGACTGTTTATTTTGCAACCGTAATTAAGAGAACAGAAAGAAACAAACAATTCGTAATGAGTGAAAGCACGAAAAAACGAAAGCGAGAAAGCACGATCATCCGTGGTCGTCCGCAGAAATTTTTCAGGGGGCGACAACAAAGGCATTTTGCTTCATTTTCACAACATTTTAAACTGTGCAAATATTTCTTTTAGTCAGCATGATATTTTAGGGTTGAGTAAGTGGAGTTTTCAATGAATTACAAACTTCGTGAATTATATGATACATATTTCATTAAAATAGCTCCTTGTTTTCGGGTCAGTTTCTATTGTTTTGAAATGTTGCAAGTGCGCAAGAATGAGATTTTACTGCGCAACAATTCTGGCGGTCCTGAATATTTGCGCACCGTAGACGGAACATTGCTGACGACGCAATGCAAATGGGCGTTCACAAAAGGCCTTTTCCTTTCTACACTACGAAGAAAATGCGGTAACATTGATGAAAAACGCTTCGTTAGCAGCAACAGCCAGGTATATTAGTATTACAACAATTTACACAGTACCCTATCTGCAGATTTTCAACGCAGGGTATTTCTTTTCAAGTAAGCATTGCCATGACCTGTGACTCCCTGCTCATCAATAAAAATGCCTAGTTTTGGCCCCTGCTCGGCCTCTGCACGTGGTCCCCAGAGAACAGCTTCCGTGGCCTCAAAGGGGACGAAGGCCCCGTGTGAGAAACCCTGACTTAGAAACAAGAGCTGCAAACGCCCAAAGCGATCAATAAAACCTTGCTACACAAACTGGACAATTAAGTAGACTTGAATATTGACACGAATACGGACAAACTGACAATTAGAACGCCACGCAGGTTTTGCAAAATTGACCTGATGAATTATGAAAACTCGCCACAGCAAATATAGCTTTGCACTCAGCATTCACTTAGATGTCAGAATTAAACCTTAACGATAAGACGTAATCCTACAAGCCTGCATAGATGGATTCTAACAAGGCACGTAATTTTATACTGCAGGATAAGAATCCTGCATAAGTGTAGTTTGACACTCAGCCACATTGGTCTCACTCGCGCTAATGATGAATTTTTCAAACTTATGGAAACATTGCTATAGACTCACTCATGCTTCGTTTCACAAAGTATAAATGTACGTGGCTTACCGCTCTCAGCATGTCAGTGTTTCGCTGCATTATCTGCCAAGATGTGTGCGTTCAACAGTCTCATGCAACAAAACGCCTGCCAGCGTAATATGAAGTGAACCTTTGCAGATTTGTTGCCATGTTATTGTTACGCATTGAAGACTAACAGTAGAACAATCCGCTCGCGACTTTTGCAACCTGCCTCTGCAGGCAAAGGAGGGGACATGAGTGAACTACAAGCGTCTGTAACTATGAACCTGACTCTTGTGCAGTGTGAGTTTCATACAGGCAAAAAAACTGTCATTGCAAGAATCAAATCAATCAATCGGAATTGAGAAGCCGACTTCAGTTTTTTCCAGAAATATTCGGTTGATAATCCCAATTTCCAAGCGGGGACAAATGTTTGTTTTGCCCTCCGTGCCCGGCGGACGCCCAGGCGATCATTGACTATTTCAGATCAGGTTCCATAAACAAGGCCAGCTCATCTAATGAAACGAAGAAGCGTTTTTGACTAATTGTTAGCGTAAGTTAATTTTTAGCATCTTTAGCGGGTAATGTGCAGTACAAAAATATTTTTGGCGATGATTTTCAATGAAATCAAGTGTCATGTCAATACCTCTTTAGGTACGGTGGGGGGATGCATCCCCCCTGTGCCCGCACCTGGTCAGAAGTGTGAAAGCTAGCGCAAATCCAGGCCTTGTGACATGTTGCGAGTTTGTACATCACTGGTTTTTGACTTGTGTTAAAACTGCTGTGTGTGCACCGTTATCACCTTTTAACGAAGCTACGACCCCACGATGTTGTTGAAAGCAACTGCTTTCAAGCTGAGCGTAATTCAGTGCACAGTCAATGCAAACGTACAGTAGCATTTTCACTGATACGCACTGAAATATTAGTGCTGTTCATCTTCTAAAAGAATATCTGTTTAATTATTCCGATCGTGCAGCTACCAGAAACAATCTAAACTGTAAACCAGTGGTTCTCCAACTGGGCGGAATCGCCCCTTTGGGAGCGATTTTGAGGAGCAAGGGGGCGATAAGGTGGAAAAATAACACAAAGGGGGTGAACACGCTCAACCACTAATTGATCACTGAGTTAACTTCGGTAGCCTACTATTATGACTCGTTAGTTTCTTGCAAATTTTGATTTACTATGGTAATCGGTTGAGGTGTTAGTAAAGCAATTTATCCGTTAAATCTTTACTCTGGATCGTCTACGTGCCCGACTACAGTGTGGATAATTATTTTCACAAGAATTCTTAACGCAATATAAGCGTCGTAATACAATTGCTTAGTTCAGTTATTTAATGGCTTGGTTCACCTACCGTATTCATTCGATTGTAAGCCGCGGCTTATGAAGTTTTTTTCATTTCATGCGGCGCGTATTCAAGTAAGGCTTACATTTTATATTTCTCTACCTTATCAAAACGTGTAGATGGCCCTCAGTCTTTTCTTGGCTACGTTTTGTCGATCAAACTCTCATTTCGCATTCTGTTCTCTTCAGCATCACGTGCACATCTGTCACAGGAGTATCATGATGAACAGAAAGCAGTTGTGGTGGTGCACGCAATATTACCAGAGTTACCAATAAAACGCGAAGTACGCGAATGTATCTCAGAGGCTTAGGTAACCTATGTTCAAGTGCGGCTTACATTAATTTTTAACACCATTTCATGCGGCTTACAATCGAGTAAATATGTATTTAATACTTTATTTAAATAAAATTCTTTAAATTTACTACCTTGTGTTTGCTTTATCAGGCTTGGGGAGCGAAAATGACGTGTCGAGAGTGAAAAAGGGGTGAAGGAATAAAAAAGTTTGAGAAACACTGCTGTAAACAGCCAAGACAAAGTGAGCCACGACATAATGGAAAATGATAACGTAATACTTTAAGAGTGAATTTTGCCCATTGTTATAGTTGCAAAATCGCCTTAATTTCTAAAAAAATTAATAAGCCCCAGGGGACGATATCGTTGACGTTGGAAAACCTTAAACTGCAGAACAAAGTATGCCTTTGATCTACAAAATCTTGTCGCAGGTTTTACATCCCGTGGGGTCCAACAACACCTGGCGCAGAATAATTTGCTGCTTCGTGGATGGCAAAATTATGCAAATCAAGCAGGTTGTGTTTCGTATGCGTTGTCTTAGTGCGTTGCTGGTCACATGGTCAGTTGCTATACGATTTTCCATTTGTATTGAGTGTGAACTTGCCATCTGCATCTCACATTACAACAAACTACTTCATTCACGTTCCGAGTTTATTCATGTATTTGTGACACATGTTATACTTTACTAAAAATGCAGTGTATAAAAAGAAACAAATCATGTTCGTAACATATGACTCAAGGTTAAAGTAAGAACGTCACATATCTAGATTTGTTTCCAAATGAGGTTCATAGGGTTGACGAATGGTTGACACGTCTGTCAGCCACATGAGAAAAAAAGACCAGATTGAAGTAGTTGACAAATAAAGAAAAGAATTTGAAGATTATTTGTGTTTTCTGTTCTATAAGTTCACGTGGCTTCGCATCACCGGATTCGCAATTTTGTTGTCTGATCGTGGCTCTTAGCTTGCAGCTTGGTTAATCGAATCTTCTACAGATGTGCAATAGCATTGCATAAACTACGCTAATCTTGTGATATTGCTATGGTCTTTATTTTATAGACGCGTTGCAAAAGCTAGTTGAGATTCCCAGTTGGCACGATGACTGAGCTCGTTGGCGTATTTGTTCTGTTTAGTTTCGTGGTAGGTCGATTATATCCGCATCTGGCGTGCAGACCGTGGTTCGCAAAAGTACTTACTGTCTGAGCTGGCAGTCGCTGTTTCCTGTATTTTGCAGTTAATTTTACGCCTTTTTCTTCCACGTTTGCTCTGGGCCGGAGGTCACCCGAGTTCTGAAGGGCCAGACACACGACCAGGTGGGTCTTCACCACTGCACTTGACAGACTTTTTGAAGCGAATTTCTGCGCAAGAACTGACAAGGCGGTCGCTGTAATGACCGCTTGTTTAATGTAAATATCGATCTCGCGTAAAAATAACTGTTTTTTCTTGTGGCACTTGAGTGAGATCCATGAATGCGTTTTCCAGTGCGTTAGCAGTTGTTGCTGATTTACTACAAGGATGATCAATCAAGCAAACTCAAATTTGGGCACGAAACGCTCATATTTGCCCGGTTGGCATGTGAGATGGAAACCTGCACTCTCTGCCGCACAGCCGAAGTAGCCCAAGCATGATTCACAACAGAAGACTGAAACGATTCAGACGCTCTACATAATTGTTTGTTCCGTAAATGCGCGATTGTAATGAACATTAGTCGCAACTGTTTGTGAAGCTAGCTTTTAACCTTCGCAGCTTAGGTCTAATTGGCAGTCTGAAAAGTTAAAGTTAGGCCGTTGCGCCTTATCGACTTGGTTAACTTGTTGCATATTTATCATTAAATTTGTATTAAGCAATGAAAAATACTGTAGTTTCAAATTTGCAACACCCATGTCATCGCGAGTTCAACATATTCCATCTGCTTCCACTGTATTAACTCTCAACGACGCAGTTCACTTGGAGTGCGCTGTGAACATGGTCGTGTAAATTGGCCAAACAGCTTTCTATCATCTCTTGTGTGTGAGGTTTCGAAGAACGTAAAGTGGTTAATTTTGGCGCTCAGATGCAGGAACAAGCTTTCTGCTGCTGAGGCAAAGAGTTCGCAAGCTCTAGTTGAACAAGACGAGCGCGAAATGTGAACGATGGTAACACTTACCTGGCATTTCGGTTATGTTTTGGACCAAACTAATTACTGTACGCAAACACAACTGCGAAAATAGCAGTGTCTCGGATTAGCTATTATGTTGCAATTGTATCAACCTTGAGATGTCAGCGACAACGTTCAAAACGCCTTCAGACCAGGGGCATGAGGTCAGGTGATGCCCGGGGCAACTGCTTGATTGTATGCTCCCCTACCAAATTCTAGTGTTGGGGAATGTGAGAAATGTAGGCACTTGAATTTTGAAAAACGCAAAAGCTGGTCTTGACAAACTAGAAAATCCATGCAGCATGTGTTGGTAGACTTCAATGCGAAAAGCAAGTAGTTACAACATTTAATTTTTTTAATTTCACTCTTTGGATGCCCGTGGCCGTAGCTCCTTTCTCCCCCCTCTGCGCGCTCCTGCTTATGATTGACGGTCACAACAATATATCCTGCTTCCGAAATCCACCTTGCCTCCAGCAAAATGGAGTTATCGTATTTTATTTTAACACTAGGACTGAAGATGCGTTCTTTAACCGCGAAATCGATTTTTACAAGTTCTGTAGTTTGATTCGACTGCTTCGCGCAACCTGGAGATTGTACGGCCATCGATTAATACCAGTATCAACCTTTGCAGCCTGTAACACGGAAAAGCTACGAGCAATTATTGCGCAAACTTTCTGCCAGCTACTCAAATTTCAAGAATTCCAAAAACATCCAAGTGTGGGAGACCTTTGATTCGCGAACCACATAAAATCATAACGAAAGTTTGGTGCGATCTTTGCATCATATCTATACTTCATTATCTACTACGGTGGTTCTCAGTCCTTTGTCCCAAAATGGATTAGGCCTACTGGTAAAGTCTCTAATCCGCAGGAAAGATCAACACAAGTTTACTTAACTCATACACAAAGTCATCCACATTTTAGAAACAAAAGTAGCTGTCTATGCTTGGTCCTGTTCATACTTGTTAACAACTAGCCTTCTCTAGGTTTATGCGATGCGAAGATAACGGTATACGCCACGATGAAAGCAGCTGTACAGTTTAGTGGCTGGCAATCCGTAGTTTACGAAACCTAAAGGGACGGCCACTGAAGCACTGGTGTAGGAGGCGGGGTGCAAGCGCACTTCAAAGTTTTGATTTGGTAAAAATCCGGGAAAAATCACTTAAACTCCGGGCGAAATCTGTGGAAATTTGGGCAAAATATGTGAATACCTTTGCAAAATCGCTGGATTTTTACCAAAATGGCACCCAAAATCAAAATGCAGACGTTTTTATGGAGATCATTTTCTTTGGAGTGTTTTTCGGGCAAGTTTGGGGAAATTTGGGCAAATATCCGTCGCACCCCCAAAAATTTGCCTGCTCATACACCTATGCACTGAAGGTTTCTTGAGAAATATCCCTCTACGGTACGCTAAAAAAACTGTGCGGAAAGGCTTCGAAAACGTCCCGCATTATCTGTACAGAATTCGCACGCGTAGCATTGGCTGTTGATGCAGGTAATATTGAAAAAATTCCGCAGAGGCCTTTTTGGTCCAGCTATGAACAACTCGCGGGCCTGCTGAAAGCTTTGTGCAGCCCAGTTGACGTTTTTCTTTGTTTTTTTGCAATACTGTATAATGATAACCTGTCTACAATTTCACATTCTGAAATTGGACATTTTTGATGCAGTGGACCTCGGTGCCACTTTTTCACTTCTGTGATCGCGAACTTCCAGAATTCCACGTGTCTACTGATACCTCGGTGCAAAACTGATCTCTAGTTGTCTTATTTGTACCCATGTTGTTACATTGGCACTAAAATTAATTACCAATGACATCACAGTGAGTGATTAGAAGGAGAAACAGTCGTTGCTATTGCAGTTTGTTAGTTATCTAATTCTTTCAGTACCTTCATAAGCTAAAATTAGTTCGCTGTGAACAACGCAAAAGTTCGAGGAAAAGTTTAATCTCACTCGTCTGTAGGACGTAGTGAAAGGCCCGCAAAGGTGCCTGTGCGTGGGTTATAAAAATGGCCCGCTATTGTAGCAAGCTTGCCCATCAGTGCGGCTGCGTTGCTCTGACGAGCGCAGTAGGAATTCAGTGCAGCAGTATTTCAGAAGACAGAAGCTGCTTTCCTCGCAAAACACAAATCATTTGATGGACAAAGTCGCTGTGGGTAATTTCAAAACTATTGCCGGATTTTATAGGTTTGATGCTTAGCATGCAATCTAAACATTGCAATCATAGCTTAACACCAGAATGTTGATTGAAGCTTGTAAAAATAAATTTCTGAACCATCTTCATACGTACGCTTTTTTGTAATATTTTTGGAAACCTTGTGCAATATTCCATCACGCAGTGAGTGGTAAAAATTTTCGATCCTCGCGTTGTTCCAGCATCATACTTTTTTAAACAATTTTGTATACTTCTCATTACATTTCATAGTTCGGGGTAAACATTAAGTTTTCAACCCGCAAGATTAGAAGAACCGGAGCAGGGTGCCATTTTAACTGGGCTGACGTTTGTCACTCTCAGCTCTTTTAACTTGAGCAGTATCAAGATACATACTACTAGCAACCCTGTACTTTTAACTGCCATGACAATTTAGCACCGGGGTCTCAACTTTTTTGTCATAGGGTCACATAAGCTACTACACAACATTTTGAGCGCCGGACATCTTACGTAATGTGTTTGTTTCAGGATAGGTTACATTCAACCAAATCAACAAAATTTTTGCAAATATACTGTTTTCCATTATTGACGAAATGTCTTTGCGGTCGGATGAAATTGATTCGCAAGCCGGATAAAATGACTTCGCGAGCCGGATTTGGTCCGTGGGCCGTGGTTGCGACACCGTTTATTTAGCAGAATGTAACCGCATGTAACTTCAACACAACTACAACTTCAACTGCAATTTGACCGTCAAATTCAAACCCTAAGTAAAGATTTATTAACCGTCGAGGGGTACTCGGGAAGACAGCGTGGTCACCGTGTTCTTTTGTTTCTTGACGGTTTCACGTTGACTTATGAAACTATTGGGTCTTACCGCCAATAAATCCAACTCAACAAACCTGAAACGTTAATGTACATTCAAAAGTATCAAAAACAACTGTTTAGAATTGTTTGATTTTATAGATTTAATTTCCCTCCGCAATTGTTAAATAATCCCTCGGAAGGTAATTACACCCAGGTTTAAAGTAATCGTTTCCCATTCAACAAAACTAATGCCAATCTGAAAAAACGTACAGTCTAACCGAATATACGACACCTAAACATGCGAAGTAGACATGAATATTGTTGGAATAGGTTTTGTTTGTTAATCTGTCAATTTTTTCACGGAAACGTACGTGCGTTACGACATGCTGGAAAATTGAAAATTTCCTGTATTGCGAAATGCTGGAAATTTGAAAATTTTTTGTATTGTGTCGTGCTGGGAATAGCAGTCTCTAAGCTTACCGGAAAAAATCACGTACTTAAATTCTTTAATTGGTGTGACCCACGAATGACTGGGCAATTCGACAAATGTAACGTAACCCCACCAACTTAAATGAGCAGCATTTTCGTAATACCCAAGCGTCAGACGCTGTGCTTGGTGAATAATGCTTAGGTTAGTGTGAAGTATTAAGTGCAGAAAGGCCTTCCGTAAAAGCATTTTAAATACAAACTAAGGTGAAATCATACGTCGAAACTGAATTTAGGTTTCGTATAGACTTCGATGTCTGTGGCAACAGGTAACACCATATTTTCCTAACCCCACACGTCGTTTAGCAGCAGCGGATTAAGTGGGTGGCTAACTGGGTTACAGCCAGGGGCCCCCATCATTTAGGGGTCCCCCAATCCTTAGTTGATAAAAAAGTGTAATGTGTTGTTGTTAGAAAGGGCACCTTTCTAAGTTTCAGCCAGGGGCCTTATACAACCTCAACGAAACTGCCGTTTTGTTCCGATTTAAGCAGGAAAAAACACCGCTCAGCTCGCGAGAACAATATCAGACAATTACAAACCGCGACTAGAGAAGTTAAGCTAAAAAACACTACACCCTGGCTTCTGCAGATGTAACGATCAGCTTCGGTCTCCATTTCCGTCAACCGACAGTTTTTTGTTTGAGCTGCAAAGGTGGTTTCATGCTGTGATAATTACTCAGTATGCTGTTCTACATTTTCGAATTGCTTCAACGCGTCCTTAGCTTCTAATGGCTGAAGCAGACCTATGGTCAGTCCAATCGCATGGTTGTTCAAATGCATGATGTCCGTGCTCGTTTCACGTTCCGCAAACATCAGCTTTCAGGTCAAGTTACGTGCAGTTTGGTGTTTCTTCTTCATTAATCAGTTATTTCTTTTGTTTCATGACATAAGTGTTATTGCATTTCATTGTGCCGAGATAGCAATGCTCTCTCAGCGTCTAATGTATTCCTTCCTGCTGATGTTGGCACAGTTTCGGGAAGTAGTGGCCGCTGGGTGGTTAGTACTTGGTGGGCCGGTCTCTGAGCAAACTTTTCACGAGTTTCTACAAGTGTTGTGTGTGGATTGTCATGTGGTTTTGCTCCAACTACTTTAAACCTTCAGTTTGAAAAATTCAGTGCCAACGCGTCAGGGCTTGATCAATAGCAATTACCCGTATGTTTTTGTCGCTTCAGGAACGATTTCCTTTCGTTGATTTGTCGAGCGGCTCTCCGCCCCGCCACGTGTCAATGAACCTACAAGACAGAAACCTCGGGCTTCTAACGTGTCTCCTGAAGCTGTTTCCTGAGTGCAGAACGCAATTGTCTCGGTGCGTTTAACGCTACCGCGCTTGTGTTTCAGCGATCCACTGGTTTCAAGCAGAGGCACAGCGAGTTTGCTCCCCCTCCCCACTGTCTAGTTTTTCTGCGGGTCGAAGTTACATAAAGGTCATGCGTGTTTGGGGTTCATCACTTAGTAAGTAGTGTGCTTGCTTGCAGCACACAAAGTGTTTCTATGCTGATCTGTATTTGGGGGCAGTAACACGGCTGCTTTAAAATCAGAAAATCCCGACCATCGAGTTTCCTTCATCTTGTTTATTTTCTTAAATCTTTGTAAAAAGTGGCTTTATCTCAAATCAAACTTTTCTGCTTACTTCTCTTCATAAGGGTAACGGAGGAACAACTTGCGGCAGATCCTACATCAACATCGGATCGTTTTCATTGCGTTCGGTGAGACTAGATCGAAATTAAATCAATTTCCAACGCTTGCTGTTCTGGCGGCCCACGCGCACCGCCTTTTGCATGCCGTTGTTGATCTAGGACAGGTGGGGAACATCCTCAATATTTCAGGCCGCATGAATTGGGCAGCATCATATAGCGCATCTTAAAATTATATCGGAATCTTCCGAAGAAGAAGAAGATATAAAGAAAATTATAAAAACGAACAAGAGACTTCTCTTTTTTCTAAGTATCTGCTGATCTTGGAGTTTCGTTATGACGCAATGTTGTCTTCTAATGTGGGTAACGAAAAGTCTAACGTGGGCATAAATGTAGCCAGGGGGGACCTAGGGGCCATGTCCCCCCAAATTGTTACAACATAGTCATTTTGTGCCTTGAGAGGTGGTATCACAAACAAAATTGTGTTATTCACCTAAAATCAAAAATTTTGTCCTCCAATTTTTGGGCTGGCTACACTAGTGAACGTGGGTCGCGTTAAATGGCAACGCGGTGATCAGGTTCCCCACACTTGACCTAGGAGGTACTTGTATAGACCGCTTCTGGCAGATTATATAGTCTTTCTTCCAAATACATTCGTTTCGGCACAAATTTATTTCTTGCGCACAAGCAAGACCGTATGTAATACAATTACCATAGTGGGTCCCAGATCTTACAATTAAGTGTTCAACTTTCGCCGAAATGTAGTGGAAAGGAATATATTCAATTTTTCTTAGATTGTGAGTGTGCAACATCAACTGTCGTAAAGATGAATGGAAAAGCGTTTTGATTCTCCGTAAACGACAGCGTTAGTCGTTACGCCTTCCAGGTGTGGGTGTTCGCGCACTGGTTGCACTTGTCCACAGCGCAAAATCACCTACTGCGCAATGATTCTGAAACAAATGACGTTCGACAATTAGGTCAAAGCAAGCCACAGGATTTATCCGAGCATTTCGTAATTCTATCTTCAGCTGGATCTATAGGTAGTGGATGCATCTGCATTCACAACATCAGATATGTAGTATCTCATACGCTTTAAGTTAAATTTTAATTAAAAAAATTAATCACCTTGAAAGTTCTGATTCAGCGACGACAGTAGGTTTGCAAATACTGCTTCAAGTTCAGCTAAATGGTTGTTTCCCTAATATATGGTCGTAGTTCAGCATAGCGTGCCCTCAGCCACTTGGGTAAGACAGAGAAAACTCGAGATGTCGCATGAATTTCCGCCTTAGAAGTGTTTTTCACGATTTATTATTCTTCTCCACGACAGGTTTGCTGCTCAACATTCAGGGTTGGCTTTAATCAGTCATCTGAATCTAAGCATTGACCAACCTAGTCCTGACGAAAGCGATAGACAACACTTAAAACCAAATTATGTTAATTAGTATCCACTAACCTGTTATTAAAAAAAGGTTTGCCACTCAAAAATCTGATTTCTCGCTCTGGCTCCGATAGGGCCAAGTTGTTTCAAAGAAATGAGAACTTGTTTTGTCGCGCGCTTTCTCGAAAAAGAAATACTGCAAGAAGTTTTCTTGTTTGGCAGGCCAGCAGTGGTGTAGTGGGGTGGGAACGCGTGGGAATGGCGTTCCCACACCTTGTTTGATGTGGAAACGCGTTCCCACACCTTGTTTGATGTGCAAACGCGTTCCCACACCATTTTGCACTAGATTACATCAAAACAGGGTTGCAATCTCGGATGCACTAGCGACACGCAGATTCGCACTGCTAGTCTATAGTGAAACAGGAGATCAGTGTGGAAATTCTTGTAGGCGAATGCTTACTTTATTCGAACTATGGTGCAATCTTTCTTTTTTTCTGGTGTGGGAACGGCGCTCCGACACCTCTTTTTAGTACTACACCCCTATAGGCCAGTAACAACATTGTAAATTGGCCAATGAGCTACACAACAGGCCTGTTAAAAACGAATGCCTACCAATCACACAACCGGCCGTCAATTGTTCTAATTTCTTTTAGTATTTGATAGCTGCACTCGCTGTGCTAACGCCGGGAAACGTTTGCAAAAGTTTCTAGTTTTTCTGTAGATTATGTTACATATGTCCCATGTAGATGTTTTGCCTAAGATATCAAAACCGATGTCTTTGATTTATGGTCGGGTAAAATTGTTTTTCCCTTCGCAAAGTTGTGCAGGCCAAAATCAAAAAGAATTAGAAATCGGGCAAAGGTAGGTCAAACATCAGTTACCAAGTGTTACTGTTGAAATATGAAGATTATTGTTAGGCGCACTCTTTTTCGGTACAGAAAATGGGTAACACGGATGCTGTAGTTGACCGCAGTGTAATAACGGCATTAGTTTTTTCAGCAGATTGTTAATATAGCGGAGTGGTAAATTGGTAAACAATAGCCGTGTCAGACGTTTTTCAGAGATCGATTTGCTGTTCAAGCTGTTAGAGCAAGCTTCGGTAGGTAGCCTTTATCAGTGATAGCTCGCTTGCAGATCGTGCTGGTTTCTCGGCGCGACACAAAGAAAAATAGGCCTCTAGAACGCAGCAACCGCCCTGGTTCAATGTGTTGACCTGTACCACAGACCAAAGCCTGCCGCGGCGAGTAACCTTCAGTCATCTGCGGGAAGAAGTGGCGTCGTTAGTAACACAAGAGCGTGCTCAGCAACTGCTGTGGGCACCGTTGCGACAGGAGTAAGAGAGAAAGGGTTTGTCGCTTCCGAATTTCCCGTTGCTCTTGTCTGTAGCCAGAACAACACTGCGTTTTTCGCAGTCTGCTCACTGGCGAATGGATGAGTGGGGCCACGATCCGTTCGGTGCGCATCACACAAGCCAGCTGTCGGCATCAGGGTTGGTGGCAAGCGTTGGCGTTCAGAATGAGAGAGCGTTAGGTATTGTGATTTTGATGGAAACAGCAACTTAACATTGTGGCTACGTTTTTGCTGAAAACTGAATTTATTGTAGACAGAAAACACATTGGGTGGCCATTTAAAGATAGGATATTAGTGGAGTTAATGCGAAAATAGTCTAAACGTTTGCTAGCTGCCAGCAAGTTTCTAACACGCTTGAGCAAAACAATGTGTGTTTGTAAATGTCAAGTACATGCTGTCCAGTTGTTAGCTAAGTCCGAAGTAGTTATTGTAATTTAGCTGACGCAGTTTGAACTGGGAAATCAGCAAGCCCAACTGTGCCAGCAGAAAGCCACGGTCAGAGGAAGTCATCTCGGTGTAAAAGTAATTTAGTTGCTTATTTTTGCAATTTGAGGTAGCTGCACCATATAAACCACGTTGAAGTCTACCCCTTGCAGTTGCATTGTCATGGCAAGCACGGGGAATGGTTGGTCATGCAGTTTCTTGACAATTTATCGCAAACCTTCCGTTGGTGCTTGGTGGTCATTGGGACGTGATGACTGCGTATGATTTGCGTTAGTTGGAGTGAGTCAGTTTGTCGGGTTCAGGTTATAGCAACATTACACAACACCAAACGCAGATGTTGGTTCAATTTACTGCACGGTCGGTGGCTTTAGTTATATTATGAGTTGTGGTCTTTGTCCCTATTGATCAGGCCTTTTCGACTCATTAACTCTGCCGTAAGTTTAGGGAACGTTTTAGGGACATTCAAGAAATGGGAAAACCATTTGAACCGATCAACTGGGAGTGGGAGATCAAGTGTTAAGTTTAACAGGTGTCAGCTAATAATTTTTAAGTATTCAACAGTTACAGCGCTTTTGTGGTTTTTGTAATATAAGTTGTGCTATTTTTTATTACATATTTCACAGATACACTAGGTAACCAGGCTAGAACCTGGGTCGTGTTTTCACTGAACGGGCGAGGCAAAATGTGTGCTTGGAGTAAACTATAAATTCTGCCTTTGAAGCCACTAATTCTGTGTGTCGAACGCTTGTTGCAACATGTCAGCCAACAGTTTACCCATCTGTGCAGTTGGTTCTGCTTTTCATGCTTTCCCTACAAGGAGCGGAGGTCTTGCTGGGATTTGCGAACCACACGGCAATTTAGTGTGCACTGACGTGAGTTGCTGGCAGATGCCTGAAAACGGAGTAGGTACAATATGGTTTACGAACAACACGGCGGGCGGATCAGCAACAACATCGCCAAGCACGAGACCCGTCAATCTGATTGACACTCGTTCTCAATTTGCCACTGATGGACAGACGCACGGCACTTCAATCACACAATTCGAACCTGTTATTGCACACAATGTAGCAGAATACGTTACTGTTGCCAACGACGAACAATCCAACCTTCGGAATAATGCAACGTATTTTGCACGTGATGCCACCGGCAGGCAGTACCCTGTTGTGGATAACGCATTTAGTGGAATGCATCATGGTGTGGAATTCACTGCGCAGATGCAACCACCCAACTTACCTCTTTTACCTCATCACAATTTGCAAATCACTGAGCAAGCCATGCGTCGACAGGCTTACTATCACCAACGGCACCATCCGCAGATGTCGACGATTTTCTCGGATTGTGGTCACACTGCTGACCACCTCAAGAACAAAAGCCGTTTCAGCGCTACTGGTTCTGGGGTTTGCGCAGTTGTACGCGATACCAAGATGTCACTGTCCTCATCTCCACCATCGCCATCAGCAGGCTCTGCAGGCGGTAGTCTAGGAAGTACATTTGCTCGTCATGGATTTAGTAGTGTTTCGAATCGATACCAAGCGGCACAGCCTTCGGTCTCAACAACAGCTGTGGGATTTTGCAGAAATTCGGGCATGCGCATTCAGTCCAAAAAGCAATCAGACATGTCGGTTTCATCAACATTGTCTTCATATTCCGCTTCTTCTCTTTCATCCACTCCTTCCTTCACCGGAAATTCACCTCGGAAGAGACATGCTGGTGGCGAAGACCCACTTCAAAGCAGAACGTCCGCTAACGGATGGATGGCACACAATGTTTCCTGCCATTCTTCGTCGGGTGACGTCATCGCCGGCGTGAATTCTGTGCGCATCTGTGATCGATCCAGTAGCAGCAGTCCAACAGATAACATAAATGGGAGGCAGTCTCCTCAGCAACAACCCATCAAACGTTCACGAAATGACCATACAGATGACGATGTTATTTTCGTTTCAATGACACCTGGCCCGGACAAATTAAATGATGCGGTCGAAGCGGAACGTCCTTCAACTGCAGTCGCGACTAAGCGTTCGCGAAAAGCAAGAAAACGATGCCAAAAAAAGAATACTCGACTGAACTCAGTTGTGACTCCGCCGTCGGGACGGTTTGCTATGCCCGCTGCAAATTTACCAACAGAAAAATGCAACGTATCTGAAAAGCAAACAAATGAGCCAGTAGCCAATGAATGTATTGCTGCGAGTACGAAAGGCTATTTTTTGCGAAGTTCAGTGCCCAGCCGTCTGGCCAGGCCACAAGCTGAACAAATCACCGATGACGCACAAGCTGCCGTTACGACTTCACGTAATGAAAGGTCTTCTGGTTTGACTACTCGCTACCGCACGCGCAGACAGCAACGTCAAAAAGAAAATCTTGCACAAGAAGAGATGAAGAGTGAACAGCGACGTGGAAAATGTAATTCACCAAAAGATGCTCGTCCCTGCCATGAGCCGCCACAGCCACCCAGCGCGCAGCCGTCGCAAAATCCTTGCGAAACCTCACCGGACAACTCTCGTGTGCTTTCGTCTCGTGCGGCATCTGTCATCCGCTCTGTCCCTTCTACACCGGAATCCGCACAGCGTCGTTCATCGGCATATTTTAAGAAACTCTATGACATCCAAGGGATGATAGGAGTTGGTGGAGGAGGATCAGTCTTTGCAGGTAATACCCTTTTTACTACTTTTGTACGTTTCCTTAATTCGAAAGGTATTTTTAGAACTATTGTGGGAGCAAAAGTTGTTTTCGGTGTTTGGAATTATACGATATTCGTTTATTTTCCAAAATGAAGCGAAAATCCTAATGGTTCGTACTTTCTGTTTATTGCCAGGGATGTTTGAATATTGTTCAAAACAACAAGCGCTTGAACATAATTCGTAAAGGTTATGCTGTGTGCGCATGCCAACACGCACAGCTTAAAGTTTATTGAGAAAAAGTTGTGATGACTATAGTGGTAACTGTTTGTGGTGTTTAGTAAAACAGGTCAGCACTACACCAGCGTGCCGTAGTTTCATTTCCTTTCCCTAGGAATTGTTAATTCAATGATACATGCAAGAGGCAAGCGTACCAATCTGGAAGGGGCATTAACAGTGAATGATGCGGCAAACATGTTTTCGATACGTGCTGTATTTTCTGCTCAAGCAGCGCGTTCTAGGCTGGATGCGTCATCGTGATTGGCTGTGGTTTATTGCCAACAACGAGCTGTTCCGCCAGTGTATCATTTTTTCGTCTACGCTGTTGCGACAGGCTTGCGTTTGACATGACACAGTGATGCTTTAACCAATGCGTTGGCGGTGATGGCAGCAATGTTTGTTATGCTGTGGCATCGCTGCTTCGTTACCAGCTTCTTTCAACGAAATCATCAGCGATGCGCTTGTCAAACTGCTGGTGTTTCTTCGTTACCCTACTGTTTGGCGCAAAAAAGTGCACTGGTGCGCTACCGCCAGAAACTTAAGTAATATTTAGGTTTCTCAATGTCCTCGAATCTGATCTCATTGATGTCACTTGCCACTTTTCTACACAAACACCAGGTGGTTAAGTGTTAGTGTTTTTGTGCGTTCGCCAATGAAGAAACTTGTGTGCACGCGACACGTGACCCTTCAGCTGCAACGATTTTAATTCACTTGCCTGGTGCCGTCTTTTTCGCCCTTCCTTGCTGGAAGCGATTGCGTTGCTCATTTGCCGTCCGGTTGGAACCAACGCGCTGATTTGTTTTGCGCCAGTCAGGACGACCGCGCAATCGCGGGTCGTCTTTGTTCGTGTCCCCGCGTCACGTGCACGGAGTTCAAGACAGGTGTCGGCCGTAGCTCTCGCTCAGCGACATGCTGTTTCCCAACCGATATTCGATGCTCGGAAACCTAACCGGCTTCGCGGTGTGTCTCTTATGTGCTCGGAGTGTACTTCGCTCGTCGTTTCTCGGCTAAGACGCGACTGGCAAAGCCCTCGTTGTCGTTTTCATTCTACAGAAAACGCGTGTTTGACATACCGCGAAATCTTGCGACTGCGCTACTCGGACCACGCTCGTTCGTTGTCTCCGTAAGGTTCGGTTAGATCGTTCATTCTCTTATGCCACGCCGCAAAAAGATTTGTTAAAGACCGCTTGGTCGTGGCATGCGCTCAACAAAAACCATTGGGCCTGCCCAGGCACGAAGTTATTTTTCCCACATGTAGGTTTAACTGGGCAGTGGATAATGACATTGGTTGACTGTTAATGTATGGCGAAATCAGTACCGAGAAGGCAAGTTGGCTAAAACAAAGTACATTAACGAACATGTTCGTCAATGTGTGCAGGTTTTCTTGTCGGAATCAAGAATCAGTAAAAGCGTGCGTTTATTATGTTACAGTAAAGGATTTAACTTCGTAACCTATATCCTACTGCATTGTCTATTGTTAGTTGGTCATTTGCGGAGCCTATTATCCAACTACTGTACTGTCCACTGCCGTGTTATCTTATCACCCGCAGCTAATGTTGTTGGGCACGAGTGCTGAAACTAACCGTAGTTTGCAAACGTTTCTAGTGCTACTTAATGCCAATTTTGTGGTATACTGCTACAACGGCGCGGCTCCATAGCAAGTAGGAGTTGGGTATATCCGTTGAAAAAGCGTACTGTTGCAATGGCAAAGGTGGATTTACAGCGATCCATGTCGGTCAACATCAAGTTCGGTGTCGTGTGTGCGAGTGTTACATTCATTCATGGGTTTAACTCGTCGGACTACATCCCGGCGATCACAGCAGAGGTCAACTTGAAGAGGCAAAAGAGGCAAACAGTCATTACGAAAATGCTGGCAAGTCCTTCTACGTATCACTAGTCGTGTGTTTTTTTCAAACACAAACGATGTTACATGTTATTCCTTTCCTTCATTTTGCTGAACTATTGCATGTGCAGGACAATCACCGATGTTTCCTTTTTCTGGCACTTGTTTACGAAGAGAGCAGGCCTTAGGTCATCCCGGACAGATGTCTCTCGATTTGATAAATCGATTGCACCGCCTGTGTGGTTGTTTCATCCACTCTGTCGCTTGTGTGGTAGTTACCTCCCGTTTTCATGCTCGTCTCACATAAATGACATCTAGGGACATTGCGTTTTACTTAGGACACCCATGTCGCCTTGGTGTATTGTGGTTGCAGAACACACGATGTAATTTCTCAAGCATTTTGCAGTTTCCTTACCTTTGGGAAATGTCCCGCATGCATCTGCTGCTTGCTGGAAACATTGCGTCTGAATGCAGTTTTCATACAGACCTTGCTTTGTCCGACCATCGTAAAAAGGTGCGAACTAACAAGGACGTGTTCATTGTTCCCAGTAAAATCCAATACGATCCCATCCTGCTGGCAGTGAAAAAAATAAGTTATTGCTCGTGGCTGGGAGTGCCGTTGAAAGCCATTGTTCTGCATTGGCCACTTATTCAGCACAAGCGCGATCTCGCGAGCGATTGTCATAGCGAGTAACCATAAGAAGTTGGCCGCAAACCAGAGAGCTGGCTCTTGATGTGTTTGGGCATTGCACACTCGTTTTGTTGTTTCACCTGTATACATCGCTTTGATTTTAGCCCCGCCTTGAACTCGGCTGCAAATCAAATATACTGTAAGGGCGGCACCACATTATTCGCCCAGTGGTCTTTTTTTCATGCATGTTCATTTCGGGTGGAAACGGCTGGTTTTTCTGTTATGCATTGTCTCCTTTGTACGCTTAATGACATTAACATTAATCGCATTTGTCCCCCACGGATGTTACTGGAATACTGTACCGTAACTGCAACAAACGCCATGCTCCGCCATCCACCATAATGACAGTGTTTTTAGGTTCAGGACACGGCGCACAACACCATGGCCACAATCGCAGAATCAAGTTGGGTTGTCATAGAATCTTCAAACTTCACTTTCGATGTATTACGCTTAGCCTGGAGCGCAACATGGTTTCAGTTCTCACGATATGGTTTCAGTTCTCAGCGTTAAAAAATTTCCTCGATCGGACTTGTCTGTAAAGTTTAAGAGGCGAAACCTACCGATGTCACGAAGAACACAAATGAAAACCATATTTGGACGTTAGCTAAACTTTAAATAAATGAAGGGAATTGGATCCATCCCACTTTATAAAAATTGTAATCTAGATTCAGAACATTCAAGCCTTTTGCTTCATGCAGACTTTCGATAAGTATCTCTGAAAGATTGCGGAACGCGTGCTTGAACTGCGAGAGAACCAGTTAGCTTCCTTGTAAGTGCACAAATCCGGCCACAGCTTTGCTAGTAACCGATGAAATTTGGCATGGGAAACTTGCATATACCTGGCAGACATTGACCTCAACTGACTGAACTTGTTGCTTCAAGGAGATGCGAACATTTTACTTCGGCCTGAAAACTCGAGACATGGAAAACTAGAATAAATGATAATGTGGATGTTTCCTGCTCTGTGTGACAACATTGCCAACATTATCTCTTAACCTTCAAAAACACTAGGAATTAATTTGTCGATGTTTCAAGAACCACTTTATAGAGACTTATGGGAATATTCGATTGAAACCTGTGGTTGCAAAAAATGATCTGCTAATTTAGCCGAATTGTCATCTAATCAAAGTCTAGTGACTAGTTTCAATTAAACAGCTCGTTCATCTTTCCGGTAAATTGTTGACAACGAATATTCATTGCACTCGCAAAAGGCAGCTAAAAGCTTATTGCTTTCGTCACTACCTACACGTGCGTGATAGCATTAGCAGCTGCTGCAAATATGAAGCAAACTACACGTCCAGACTTACCGTGTGCTCTGACTTACGAGTTTCCTGTCAAAAATAACTAAGAATTGATAAATTGTGCAAAAAGATGCTACCTCATCCGTCCCATTGATGTTGCCAGTTATGTACAACAAAACATTATTCAGTGTCGTTTGTGTTTCGTTATCCAACATAATGTTGGGGTCCCAGAAAAAAAGATTCACAAATGAAGGTCCGTGACCCAAAAAGTTTGGGCACCCTGCCGTAGCTCTGGTCACGTAGCGGTAGTCACTTGGCCATGCTCCGCCATCGCTACATGTACCGGTTGGGCAACGGCAGCTCGCGTCAATGTTGGCTTTTCTTTCGTGCCATGAAACCTGTACATTACGCGTTAGAGAACCTGCAATGCTCCCAGATGATGACCGAAGCACGATGCAATTAACCTATACCGAGTGCACCTCTTCCGCTGCCAACGTGCGTTCCGCGTCAAAATTGCTATAATAGCATTTGCATGCACTGTTACGACTAAATTACTTGCCATATTTGTGACGCTGAAAGCACCAATCAGTTACGTGACTTCGGCTTTACCTGACTGCAGCTTTGCGCCTTTACCTTAGCGTACGTGAAAAGGTCGAATTGTGTGGCGAAAGACGGACGAAATTTTCTATCTATGTTTAGCACATATTCACTTAAAAAAAAACAACCGCATGTGATTCAAATAACTCCTGAACGGGTTTGTGATTGGAAGTGCAGGGTTGGTGGTGAAAAATAGGGAACCACGGTGGGGAGTCACAAGCAATTTGTCTCTTTGGACAGCAGTGACGCCGTCTCGTAACGTGGATGGTGGAGTGAACCGTATTGCTGTCCATCCTTTACCTTGTTCGGTGTGACTCACAGGACTGCCGACCGGCAGGTGAAACGGAGTGTGCTTGTTATGAGTCGGGGTCCCGCCCGAAAGACAACGTTTTCGCATTTGCTGTGCTCGTGATGACGCAGTGGTTTTAGCTACTTTCTGTCCTTGCTTGAAGAAAACCTCTTTCCGATGACAGCTTGTGTTGTCTTTTCCTGTCTCCGACGCAGTAAACCGGCGTTTCTCGAGTTTAACCAGCTGTAGACAACATAAGCCTGATTAATAGGTGCTTCAGCTTTGAATTCAGCTCCTTTACGTTGTTAGATATGAGCTCTGCTCGGCGTTTAATTACCGAATTACTTTTTCTTTAAGTGGCACTGCGGCAGTGTAATTATGTTCTTCTGTGTGCGACAGTTTTCTTGCAGTCTTCAGTCTCAAACATAGCACGCGTGTCAAGAGAATTCAATACTTATGTACTGGCTCCTAGCTTTCGTTTTGATTTGACCCACAATGAAAATGCAACTGCGATCAGCAATACCCTTTTCTGTGAGACAGCTGTCAGGAAAGTCACGTCGGATATAGAAAAACACGGCCGGTTCAAGGAAAAGATGTTAAATCTAAAGCGATTTAAATATCTGCAGGTCTATGAGAAAATGCTGCCAAACTCTGTCGATCTTTGCGTAAAACTTGTAAGCATGTTTGTCTTTCTCCGAACTCCTTTGTATGGTCGTCTATGTGGTAAACAAACTTTCCCGGCATGAAATACTGGCACTACATTTGACGAGAGAGCTCATGGTGGCGCGCAGGGCTGTGGTTGCGTGGCAATGATAACTTCCCTTTGGCCAGAAAATTCCCCCATGCGTATGGCCTCCGCGAGAACAAACAAGGAAGGAACCATGTGGCCTTTCAGCATGTTTTGCCATGTTCGTGGGTTGATGATCGTTGTTTTGTTGATGACTTCTTGCACCTGGTTTAAAAAGTCGCGTGTAAATTCCCGGCTTTAGAAACGCCCATTTGTTTTGATCAGTATTTTGTTAAAATCGTGACGTCAGTGCAAAAAGTGTGATGGCGAAGAAGTAAATCTCAATGACGAGAGAGATTACGTGCAGATAATGAAGTAAATACATCTTGCTCTGTGTGCCGTACTTCTGTGTGACTAAGAATAAGTTCGGCAAATTCCATATCTCCTTGAAGAGTTGAACAACATCCTGTAGACGCGTGTGCAGAGATATTCGCTAGGTGTTGTCAAATTTGACAGATCCACCAGTTCAGCAACGTTCCTGGTTGTGCGAAACTGGCGCGCTTTAAACATCATCAAATCGCTCGTGGAATGCACTTCTACAAGATAACGGTCGCATTGGCCAACAAAAAATCTTCATTAAGTCAGCAGTGGCAGTAGTTCTATGACAAGAGAGCCGAGGCGCGACGTTTGCGGTTTGTTTTGTTTTTCTAGTTAAGAAATTAAGTTAGTAAAAATGTCACGTGATGTTCACTAATTTGTAACATATTCAGTGATCATAAAAACTACCACGTGAAAAATATACGCAAATCTGAAACTATGTGAATACTGCAAAGTAAGCCAGTTTTTCAAATGCGTTAAAGCAGCAATCTTATTTTTGATCCGTAAAATGCTATGATCCATGCCTATGAACCTACCCTGTGCCGTTGAGCTAAATTTGTTCCGTCGTTCCATAAATAAATGCTCTTCTGTCAGTGACGTCAGCTCGTTCTCGCCCGCAGACGTGCTAAGCTAAAATGCACCGGTTTGACGCAGAAACGGTAGTGAGACATGCGAAACGTCGTCATAGGTTGGCTTGTCAAGCATTGGCCATATGTTCATAAAACGCTGGTTGGAAGAAACTACCGTTTCAATTCACAATGTAGGAAGTTTTTGTTCAGGCTTTAGCTGTCGGGTTATTCGTTTCCATCTGGTTTTCAAAACTGTCCAGCTATGGTGAAAACCGCAGTCACCTAACCGTTTATTTTAGCGCATAGTTGATCAACGCGCCTGCGTTAGGTTCTAAGCAGGAAGTTTTTCTGTACTGAATATTGTCTTTATTGTCAATTACGTTCCGTTAATACTTTTCTAAGCAATATCACCAATGCAAGGCCCACGAACATAATGGTGTCGTGTTTTAGAAACCAGTGTTCTGCGCCGCCGTGTTTCTAACGCTTGACCGTAGAATCCTTTTCAGCATTAAAATATTTATGGCATCTTTGCAGAGTAGCGGTGTAGAGTGACGCTGCAAAGTTGAGATTAATAGCAGTGAACGCTCCCGAACGCACCGCCAAAGCAGAACTCCACGCGATAATGCAGCGCTGGTATTGATCAGGGTCTGCGCGGCGGCTGCAAACGCGGACGTCATTCGCGCATGCGGGCCATAAATGCGCGCAGCAGCAGCATTGCGGCGTTTGAGCAAGAAGCCACGGAGAGCGGCTCGTAGCACCTGATGATCTGCGGGCGACGTTTGAGCGAACATACCTGGCATGTTTATCGATTGATACCTTCGCTCGATGCAAGCGACAATTTTGCTTGGCGGATGCTGATCAAGTTTCCTTTTTCAACAGGCACTCGCAAAGCCGACAACGTGCAGGTGGCTGTCAAGCAAGTTCCCAAAGCTAAAGTGAGACGGTGGGGAAAGTTGGACGGACGAATAGTACCGATAGAGTTCGAGCTTTTGCATCGTGCTGCTGAATCCGGCAACAAGGGTAATGTTGATTCAACGTTCGTGTGCGTTGATCGTTTCCAAAGCTCGCTTCGAATATTTTAGCGACTTTCACTTTACGACATCGCCTCCGACAATTTGCTCGCCGTGCATTGCAGCTGATCGTCTTTCGCTCGCCAACGTAACGAGTTTCACCGAGAAAAAACAGCTTTGATGTTGTGTTATACGACCTTGCCCGTTGGTGCCGGTTCCGCCCTGAACGCACCCGCTGTCATTTCACGTCTGACCGCTGTACTTCTAATGCCTTCACGCAGGTGTGATCGGAATGCTGGATTGGTACGAACGTCGGACTTGCTACCTGCTCGTAATGGAAAGGCCGCAGCCCGTCATTGACTTGTTCGACTACCTAAATCAACACGGAGCGCTTCCCGAGAACGTTGCCCGAAATATCTTTCGCCAGGTTGGCTATAATTCAGAGTGAAGCTGTATTGTATCTGTGCTTACTACGCTTGCTTTTGTGCTTGGCAACTGCTTGACAAAGATCGACTGTGCATTTGGTGTTGTGTGAGAAATACAACGGCTGCAACCGTAATTCCCTCAAGCATTACCCACGTCCAATAACGTCGCGGTCTCGGCAAGGAATTTTAGGATGTTTCAACGCGTTGTTCTTACAGCTGGTCGAGGCCGTCATTCGCTGTCATGCGAGCGGAGTAGTTCACCGCGATATCAAAGACGAGAACGTGCTGCTCAACCTGCACACCTCCGAAGCAAAGCTTATAGATTTCGGATGTGGGACGTTTCTGAAGGTAGTTTCATGTTCCAGCGTTTTGTCGCTTAGTTTCCGGTAATTCGTGTTCTGCAGTGGCTATTGCAGCAAAACAATAAGCGTCGGCGTTTAAAGTTCTGCAACACAACACCAGAAATTCCATCCATTAAAATCTGGATTGAATCACTTGAACGCGTAACGCTTACACACTGCAAAACACTAACCACTCTGTTTCGTCGAGTTCCTAAATCTCTCTCAAGGAACGTGAAAAAGCGTGGCTATTGTTTGCGTTTTGGAAAAAAAAGCATTGCGTTTTGGATATTCTTGGTAAACCCTTTCGCGTTCCTGTGTTCGAGTCGTAGGAGCTGGTTAGGAAATAATGAATGCACAACTGATAAACGTATGCATTTCATGTATGTCTATTTTTGGCAGGACGAGCCGTACACTGAGTTTGCGGGCACCCCTGAATTTTACCCTCCAGAGTGGTTTGTCGAGCGCTCTTATTCCGGGCGCCGCGTGGATGCCTGGTCCCTTGGCGTCCTTCTTTATACCATGCTTGAAGCAGAGGTGCCATTCCACAAAGAAAAGGACACAGTGGCTTGCGAACTGCGCTACAAGCGGGCACAAACCACAGCCAGCGAAGCGTGTCGCCACCTCATTTCAACAATGCTGCAAAGAAATCCGAACAAAAGACTCTCCCTTAATGATGTTCTCAAGCATCCGTGGTTGAGCGAAGGGCCCACAGCGGGACTGTGCGCCCGAACGCCCTCAGCTCACCCACCAGCGCCAACTGAAGAGGAGCTGATGAATGTTCGTGATCTTCTCGACAGCAGCATGAATGTCAATCCAGCAACTAGCCCAGCTCCTGTAGATCAAGCCTTATCTTCTGTGAACCCTGCTACTGCTGATAAAAATCTCGTGGCGAAAAATGTCTTTCAGCCTCCTGCACTGGATGGTCGCCGAAATCCACCGTACGAAGGTCGTGCAATTGGTCAGTGCAAGGCTATTAACAGCAGCGTACCGGTCGTGGGGTGCGGAGTGCAAACCAGTGAATGCGCTGTTCGTTCGTAAGCGCAGATCTTTTCCATCAGTTACGTTTTGCGTACCTTGCCTCGCCTGCACAATATGCATTCTTTGTATCGACAAAAGCACAAGTTGAAACTTTTCTTTATCGCCGGCAATATTAAATGCGGGTTATCAAAAAACCTACACTACTCTTAGTGATCTTCATCTCTTTCCGTGTAAAACAGCAAATGTCATCCGTTTTTTTCCGAACAGTTAAGCTTGCGCTAATCATTTGTCAAGTAATATAAATGCCGTTGTTGTGGTCTCCCTTACCGTTTGCTACTTCCCTTTATCGAGTGTTTTGCGGTCAATAGACTTGGCGCTTCGCCGTTTTGTAGCGTACTATTGGAATGAAGTATTGCGCTTGGTCACCGTCTCTAGGCCATCGATTTATGTTATTCGTCATTGCCTGCTGTGCGCTTTCTGAAAGCAGTCCTTCTGTGCACTCCATGTCCAATCGCCCTCGCAATACGCACCAGAAACAAAAATAAGGCACGCGAACTGGTGATCTCAAAGTGCGTGAACCGCTTGACGCTGAGGTTCTGTCGTAAGATTCTAGTACCAATTTAAGTTTCGGGCTCAAACTCGCGGGCACTTCCGATTATCAAAGATCTCTTCTACTGAGTCAAAATCACTTTTTTTCGAACGCGCAACCGAAAAACCAACTCATTCTTTCGTAAGGCCATCGTCATGTGACATTTATATCCAAACGTTTCTAAGCCTTCGATTTTCAGGCATTTCCCTCCAATGTGATTTCGCGTTCGCATGTTTATCATGATATGCTCCTAGGTTTCGGAATCGGAAATTTAAATCAGAATCCAAACGTGGTTTTGTAGATTCGGTCAAGTACTGAGTCGATTTAAGTAATTTGAGATGAATTTGCGGGAATAATTACTGTGTAGTTTTTTGTGATAACAAATGTACCGCCCTTTGAAATTTAGACAAAAGATTTGTTTGTATAGATTTACAGTTGCATAATATATCAACTACCCATCGCGTTGTCGCGCATGCTTTCTCCATACTAACTGTGCACGGAATATTTCTTATTCTGTTATCGTTATAATGTCGTTTTCTGGTAAGGGTCTATTGGATCCGTGATGTGGTAGACAGGGATAACGTTACGTATTGTCAGAAACCCAATTACTGCAACCGAGGTCCGAAATCAGACTGTCGAACCACAACAGCTTAATCTCTCCTGTGCAGTAAAAATAAACTGTCTAAAACGATTCGTATAAGCTGTGTGCGAATCAATCAACCGTCTTGGTTGAATACATGAGGTACTTTACTAACCGCGACTCTCCAGCCAGAAAGTCGTAACTATGTCACTGTGATTATTTCGTGACTTGCCGTTGCTGGGTTGTCCTCTCCACAGCTTTGCATCAGACATTCAAGCAGACTCAGCGGCAGAATGGCAAGAAGTTGAAACTGTTTGGTTTGACCAATTTCCGCACCTCATATGCGAGTTCTAACCTGTTGACACTTTTCTGGACTTGGTGACGAGATCCACGATTTATTTTAAGCACTGTGTGCCTCTGTGCGCTTTGCATCTTTTGAATCTTCTCTTCGTTGCGACCTCTTGATGCCGTCCATGCCTAGGTAAGAATGTTGTATGCGCCCTGAACGCGGGCACGTCGCAAGGCGATGTAGTGCTTAATAACGCCATCGCAGTTTGCTTCTATTTATTGCTTTTGGCTGACGAGCTGTCGCGCCCGAGTGTTCGTTGCCCCTGTCTCTCTTCAAAAGCGAAGTCACGAAAGTATGCAGAGAAACGGTTGGTCGTGTGTCAAGCGGCGTCTCGTTGTGAGCGCCTGTTCATACGCGGGTGCGCACTGCCGCCCCCCGTCCGGGTCGCGTCGGTTGTTGTTTGTTTTCTGCGAGGTCTGGAAAACACGCGAACTGAATAAAAGCATGACGTGAAACCTTGAACTCGTTGGTATGGCTGCGAGGCCTGTGTACGTAGCGAGCCAGGTTACCGGCATTCGCAGTGTCGACATTTTTTAGCCGGTCTGATTGAAAGCGGTAGTGAAACGCAAGCAACGCAACCTTCGCGAGGTTGCTTATTGCCAACAACGTCGCTCTAAGCTTCGTTGCGTGTCAAACGCTCAACAACCGAGAAAACAAAACTTCGTTTCGGTGCGGTGTCAAATCGCACTTGCGTCATCATGAGCGCCGCTCGTGGAAAGGTCGATGTCGCAACCTGCCGCCAGAACTGCAAAGTTTCCCGTTGCCCGATTGATCGATTAAATTCGCGTGCTCAGGCTCGGCTTGCTTCGTAGCCATTTGTTAGGTTCGTCGAACCGTACGCGTTTTGATGGCTGTGCACAAGGCCTGAAATTGTTGCTTTCCGTTATCAGTGGAAAGGCTGAGAATCCGAAATACCGACGTCAGGGCGCGTGGTGCTTGGAATGGAAATGATACATAATGGTTTCTTTAGACCTTTAGAGGCGATTTCATGAGAGACTACGTTCCCAACAAATTGATTTCAAACATACCAATTTTGCGCAGTGAGTTTTTGCCCTGATAAGAAGTTGACAGTCGTCCCACTGCAACAAACAACGCTGTTTTCCTGCTGAAGTGCACGGAACGAGACGGCGTTCACAAGCAGCCAGACTCGATGTTTGTCTCAGACTACATTTGTTGCGCAACTACTCCGAAAATTCCCTCTCAGTGGCAGTTGTGTGAGGTGATGGAAAGCATTGCGCCATTCCTGTGCAATGACTACACACAAAGTGAAAAGATTCAAAAAATTTTTGAGATTTCACACCTCAAAATGATAGAATATTGTTGTGGAACCAAACCGAATGTTGAGCGCATGACCTACGCACATCACGCGTTATAAGTTAGCCTATGTTTTGGTATATTGTAACTTGTAAGATATTCAGTGGTGTAGTGCTGCCGGAGCTGCGCTCCGTCACTTCTGCCATGCAGTGAATGGTCGGTCGTTGCCTACAAACATGAGCGAAAATGCCCAGCAGAGCTCGGGCAGCTATAAAACTGCCGCTACGCCCCTGAAGATATTTCGTGCTGGGTCTGTGAGGTTGAATTGTCGCTAATTTGAAAACAATGACTACGTGGTCCGTAGAAATAGGTCACTGCCATTTCGACCAACATTCAACTGCGTTTCAGGGGTTTCCTTTTTCGAAAGTTTGGTTTCGAAAACCAGCCATAAAGGTTTGTGCAGCGACATTTTCGGCGCTGCGCAAACTATTCAGTTTGAACATCTTTCTTTTTACGTCTTAATTCGCTTTTCCGCAGTTTTTGGTTGATTAGTGTGTTCAATCTTTATGTTGCACGTTTGTGCCAATTTTCGTTATGTGGGTCCACATCTTCCAACCGTTACGGCCAGAAGCAAAATTATACTCCTAATACCGCATCAGCACCATTGTGTTTGTATATTCAACCCGTTGTCAGGACAAATGGCCTTGCAGTTTCAGTTTTTCAAATTCACCTGCATGAATGGAGCAAAACAAAGAAATCCCACTCCAAAAACATACAGGTGTGTATTTGAAAAAGCGTGTCCTTGACTGTGGTATTATCTGTCTGCTCAAGGGTCAACTAATTTTAAGTGTTTCAGTTGGTATGTGAAGAAGGATATTTTGGGACTCCCAAATACTATGACCAAATAATCGGCAGCAACGCGTTTCAAAATGACGTCGGGTGAAAACGTGATAAAAGCTGTGACAACTTACACTTAATTAACAGTGACATTTACGAAATTCACGCTACAAAATCCAAAAGTCATTGTCAAGTATTGGCTACGGGCCTGCGTCTGTATATATGGAACCATTGTATTTCACCTCATTTTAATTACTGCTTCTGCTCTCGCATTTAAATGATCCTTCATAAGTCTTTGTGCTTTCAATACCAAGATTTACAAGTACCAAGATTTACAAAATATCAATGTTTCATGCTCTTATTTTTAGGTTAGTAACGCAATTAATGAAGCTTGTGTCAGTAACACGTGACAATATTTCGGGTATTTTAGCAGAAAGACAGCTAACGGTAAGTCCAGGTCTTTGTACTATAAATACCAATGCGCAAGAAGCTGGAATTAACGAGTAAAAACTTTGAAGTACCATCAAGCGAAAGCACACAAAGCTAACTGTTGCAAAGGTTTTACGACGGCAAAATCGCACCGTAGGGATGTCACAAGTGATGGCGTTAGAATCGTATTCACATCAGAAAAATGTTATCATCCTTCTGTGGACAACAAAGCACATTTTCTACTTGCAGGCTCGGTTATGAAAAGCTATTAGCGAATAAAACGCAAAACTTGAATGCAAATATTGCTTTCATATCCACATGAATATTTAAAACGACTCCGGACGGTCCTACGCTGCAGCACTAAATGCATTCTGACATCTGCAGCACTAAAATTGGTCATTATGTTCACTGCATTTTTACTTTTAAATATTTTTAACATTGTTGTTCCCTAATAAAGTAACTGTGGAATATTTTGCAGCATCAAATAGGAAAAACAATCCGTTGCTCTTTGAGTGTGCATAACTACAAGACTTTATGACTATGCTTTGTTTTTCAGTAACAAAAAAATTGAATGTAAAGATTTTTGGTTAGAAAAAATTTCCCCCATCTATAGTGTTCCAAAATATTTGTCATTATGCAATCCATAAACTAGTTTTTGAAATGTTCTCAAATTTAACCGCGTGTGTAGAAACAACTCAAATTTTTTTGTTTTACAGTATAGCTCATTTTCATCTTTTCAGGTATAGAAATTGCATTAACTTGTAGAAATAAATAAAATAAAATAGACTTTGTGTGTCTTAGAATATGCTCGAATAGGGTCTAACAAGACTGTACAGCGTGAATTTGTAAGAGAATTCCATAAAAAGCTGGTTCAGCACAGAGTTAGAAAAAAAAAATTCGAAGAATAAGTTTATTTGTGTTGCGCCCAATGATCTGGGCGACCACAGCATCAGAAGAGATAGTCAAGAAATTTCGGAATCGGAAAGCATTTGTGCAAAACGCCAGAAACTCTATGAAAAGAACAAGTCCAGAAAGCCAGATATTTCTTGTAATTTTGCTTATAAAATTCATATGCCTTTGAATTCCTCAATGTAATTTTTGTGAACAAATCTTATTCTGATACACAGGCGGTAAGCATGTTTAATTTCGTGCACGCAAATTTTGTAGTTTACTCATATGTAGACATCTCAAATGGTAACAGAAACTTGTTTAACACACTGTACATAAAATTTTTAAGTAAATAGTTGCAACAGCAAGATGTGTATGACAAGCGCAACTGTGTCGCTGCGAAAGCGACAGCGGTAAGCTGGTTCTAACTAACTGAAGTTTTTTTCCAGCTTAGCTTCCGCTTGGTGCGCTAGAGACAAAGAAATTCGCGACAATATTGGAAAAACTCCAGGTTTGGCGATTTTAAGCCGGTGGAACCAGCCTGCCACCCACTGCTTTCGAAATTTTGCGATCTGGTGTTGGTAGCTTTATGGACTTGATACTGTAGTCTGCGCACTTTCTCTGATCTTGCTTTAATCTTTATCGTCATTTCACTTGTAAGCTTTGCTTACAAATTTGCTGGACTGAAGATGCGTCGCTGACGCGAAATCGATTTCCGAGCGAAGCAATTTGCGATCAGATTCGGTTGAGTCACCCTTGTGGTGTCTTGATGCTGATGTTGGAAAAAGTTTCTGATTTTGGTTTACGCGCGCTAACGAATACAAACATTTTTTATTATCAGGTGCAAGATATAGTAGAAGTCAAATTAACCTTTTCTCACGTGAATCGAATTTCTTTACATTACTTAGCACCTACATATTTGTCTTGGCAAATTTCTCAATCATGCAAGCATGGCGATCGATTGAGGTGTTTCAGTGTTTGCTCTGGGCAGAAAGGGAGCTGTCGATAGGTTTAAAATGCATTTAATGTGGTTTGGCGGAAATCAGTGTTTTTCTGCCTGACATAATAGTATGCAATGCGCTGGTTTTTGAAAACATGTACTTTTTTCTGGTTACGACCATGCTAGTCAAAGCAAAGGATGTTTCCTAGCTATTTTTATGTTCAAACAACAGAGGTTCTTTTTATTTGATGATTGTGTTTGCGACAGGTCAAGTTTGTAGGTAACCTGACAAAATTTTCCTGGGTATTTCATAGATGCGCAAATTGGGTGAAAAGGATTAGATTTTATGGATATTGTTTATGCTCAAAAAGATATGTAGCATCAGGTGATAGTTTGGAGCTCCTGGAAAGGAAACATTGCTTTGAACAAGCAATGTCAATTTTGTAATCCTTGCAAGAAAACAAAATTGTCGTTATTTTAATTCTCACTTTTCGTTGTTACGCTTTTTAATTAAAAGTGATATTTTTGGTGACTCTAATTTTAAAGTTTTTGTTATAGTTTCAAATAGAGTCTCAACTGGTAGTTTTGCGTTTTCGCGTTGAAAAAATTCTGGATCTTTTCAGCGTGTATTAGTGAGTGTGAATACTCTCTGTTTTTGAAGAAATTTACTGATTTTTGCGATTTGTGATTATTTTCTTTAAGTCACATTCGAGATTTTAGCCTGATCATCTGTGGTAACAGAGGAGGCTTAAAAATTTTAATCTGGCAAAATGAAATCCTAGAAACATGTTTTCCCAGATGTAAAAATAATTTTCATCACTTGAAAGGTTTGCTAAAAAGTGCAAGGTAGTCTCATTGAAAGAGAGCCTAAGTGAGAGCTCCTGACATGTAAAATGTTTGCATCTTTCATGGACGGGTGCAGCTTAGAAATTGTACGAATGATTTTCGTATAAAGTCATGAAATGTTTTGAATATACATTTTGATAATACAACGTCCCTGCTTTTCAGTTTCTCCGTGCCTCCGTGCCTGCAAGAAAATATTGTAAACGCTATGGAATGGAATCCGAAGAAAAAGTGAGCGTGTAGTTGTAGCGGCTACTTTGTTGAATATAAACAAGTGAATTCATTGGAGTGATTGAAGATCTCAGTATAACTTATGCCCAAGAGATGTAAAACTTATAACACTATTTAGTCTAGAAAAGGACAAGACTGCTAGTGAAAAGCGGCAAAAATCCTTGTATTACTTCGATAGCGCATTTTCAGTCTGCAGTTAGTTTACTCTTTGCTCAAATAATAATCGACAAACACTGCTGCAGGTGTGCTACCGTGACTTGTAAAATTTTGCGGATGCATATTTGATCTGATTTTGAAATCGCCAGTTTTGCTTAGTTTTCGAATCTAACGAAATTCTGCTAAGCAACTTTGTCAAAATACGCCATTTCATTAAAATACAAGCTTTGAAATTTTTCACCAAACACGTAAAGGCGCTAGCACGAGCTAGGAACCTAAACCTGTGCGTTAACTCCACCCTGTTCGTACAAAACGCATTTATGCCAAGGACAACAAAATAACTCGCTACATGGCATTTTAAAGAGACGAAGGTTGAAAAAACAACCGGAATTGCAATCAAGTGCATGTTGATAACTTCGGGATCAGATGTTATTACGATAGCGGATCCAATTTGACAATTTTTTGGGTATTGCGTATCCAAACCTATCATGCAGAACTTCGCACTTACAGGCATTCCGGTGCTACACTTTTTAAATTATTCTAGCAAGATCTTCCAACAGCGAAAATATATTATGATTGTCTATATAAATGGAAGTCTCCAGTTAAATGCACTATCAGCACATTTCTTGAAGCCAACGTTGATCAAAGGTGACGTCGCTGAAAACATGTGAAAATATTTGCATTGCCCACGTGTGTACTCAGTGAACGAGAATGGATGTAATAGCTCGTTTGGTTGCCTCATGATCTAGTGCAGGTTTTCTCAATCTATGACCCACGGAAGAATTCTTGGTGTGTCACGACCTGGTATAATTGAAATTGAGTGCGTTTTGCAAGTTAAACCTTTTAATCGAAAACGTAGGTAACGCTTGAGTTACAAACGTCACAATACACTCTCTGTTGTTATTATGTGTTACAAATTATTGCTACATGGAAATTTCCACGTAGACTACCACGTAACACGTTGTGCACAGTATATAGTTTCTGAAGGCATTATGAGGCAGTCTGGCGCTTCTTGTTACCATGAAAACAAAATCTAGAAGCAGGCTTAAAATGTGGAAGATGAGTTGATCTCAGTCTCAAACTCAAATTGCTCCGAGGGCCAAATGAGGTCTTTTAAAGTAACCCAGGGCTGCATTATGACTACCCGAGGGCCGCATTATGACGCTAACGCAACAATGGCGGTGAGCCTTATTAGAAGCAGCTTTTACATCTCATTTCTTGCGAAAGGTACCGTGACATATGGGCAAATCATTTCTACTAGAACCCGTGTCTGCTTTTCGAAATGTACATCACAAGGGGTCCAAAAATTTTGACATACAATCTTGTGTAAGTACATCAAAAGAAAATTCAAATACAACAAATGAGTGATTCGAACTGACAATTGTCTAATAACTTCCCACTCGACCATACTGACAGTAGTGATAATTTCTCCAACTCAGTTTTATGTCTGGCAGAAAACTGGACGCGGGAAACGGTCTTTTTGTCCTTCGAAACGGAAAACTGGATATGGTTGTTCAGACACTACCTAAACTGTTTATGTAAGCTAAATTTCGTTGGCCAATAGATTTTCAACGTATCACAATGAACAAGAAATTTTCCAAATCTTTACACACATGAAACTCACCAACCTAACCTTATTTAGATCCAAGTTGTATAAAAATTTTGGACTTCCTGTGAAGTAATTTTTCACATTTCAAGCTTTACATAATGACATGCTTTGTAAAAAAACAAGCTGCAATAATAATAATCAATAATAAGCAAACTAACCTCATATTCAACAAATGACTCCGGCCTTTCCTTAAAAAATCAACTCCGGCTCCACTCCTATTTTCGAAATTCGTTAAGACTCCGGCGGAATCCACTTCGACACTCTGGCTTCTGTACACCTCTGTCACACGTCACTGAAATGAGAGCAGTGTTGCCACTCTGTTGTTATGGAAAAGTACTAGATTTCACGATGAAAAGCACTAGATTCACAAAAAAAACACTAGATTAAAAAGAAAACTTACACACAGTGAAACTACTCAGAAAATGTGTTGCAATGCAAACCACAGACATTGTTGTGCAACTCATTGTAAACCAGAGACAAAGAAAACGGGAAATAGTAGCAACGCTTGTGTTTGTTTGTACAGGTCACTGAAACTTTGAACAGATGACCAAGTGACTTTGCAGCGGTTTAACTCAAAACATATTATAGGTCTATTGTCTTGTGTAATTTAATGTTGTTCAATTTCAGGATTTTTCACCGATATATTAGTACTTTGATGACGTCAGGCTATAGAAACAACCATCTTCGGTTAATCCGGATCTTCGCCTAAACCGGATAAAATCGTCGGTCAAATCGAATCCGGATTAATCGAAGTTTACTGTATACTGATTGTGCAGAGCTGAGAAAGATAACCATTACAAAGCAAACTGTTTAATTTTTTTCCAATTCTTCAAATTTCATTGCTGTTTCTTTTGTTTGATTAAAGAAAGTTAAAGTTAACTGTACAAGTTTCCTGCCTATTTTGTTTTTTACTTAGTAGATTTTTTCAAAGAAAAAATAAAAAGTGGATTTTTTGGTGGATTTTATTTTTTTTTTAAGTGGGCCTTTACAAAAACCCGGGTGGTTCTTTTGGGTTGTTTTTTTTTACAACAACCCTGCTAGATAGTCATAAAAAGACACTAGAACACTAGATGGCATGAAAAAACACTAGTTTTAGTAGAAAAACACTAGGAGTGCCACCACTGAATGAGAGCTTCTGATTGGATGAATTCATAAGCAGCGGACCTAAGGACTTCTAAGACTGAAAACGAGGAGATGAGGCAGAATGCGGTTGTGCAGATTTGCACTTTAGACACTTTTTCTATGCTAGATTTTGGGAGAGTAGGTTAAGGAGGGCTTGGGGAAAAATTTCCACTGTCTAACTCCGTTTACCCGAAAATGTAACTTAGCACTTTTCATTCGAAGGTCTTCAAATATTTATTGAAAATTTCATTGTAATGTGAACACTGAAAAGCATAGTCAAATTTCATAAAATGGCCAAGTGCGTTTTTTTATGGCCAGCGCATTTCATAAATGGCCAAATTTTTCAAAATTGGCCATTAAATGGCCAATATGGCAACCGTGTAAACACAGTTTAAGGCTGTCTGTCGAAAAGAATCATTTCCCAGCAAAGAATCAGACACTAAGATATTACAAAGTAAATATTTCGCCTTCTAAGGTGGCATCATCAGCTCTGCGAAATGCATGAAGAATAAAATACAATTAAATGAAACCCACAAACAGTAAAGCTACCAATTAAGAGAATATAATTGAAAAATTAGAACCGCAGATGCCCATACATAGAGAAGGAAAGGGCCACAGTAGGAACTACTAAGCAATGTTAGGGCTTTGGTTGAAGCTGCTGTCATGTTTTTACTAATACTAGAGCGAGACTTTAACGTTCATGTCATGAATACTGACTGGTGAGTCGTAGCCATTACATGCAGTTCTTTTGAGAAAGCGAGATTTCACTGTATACACGTATACTACTGTATACTGACAGTAGACATACAAGAATGCTAGAATAACACTTAAGTGTACACATGGAAAATGAAAGCACTACAAGGCATCTATTTATCTTATTTGCTTATTTACTTCAGATTCATGGTCTATATGACAAGGGTATCAAATAACAAAAAATGGTTAGTCACTGCATTAATTACAGGGTAGGTTTTAGTTAATAAACACCGTCAACAAGGTTTCAAATTTTCTTACGAGACATTTAGTTGAAGGCTGATGACCGTTTGTTTTCACTAAATTTTAAGCAAGATTTGGCGGTTGGCATTTTACTAGTTACAAATATTGGTGTTTGGCTTGCACACATCTTCAACATGCAGGGAGGTGCTAAAAGAGTCACAAGAAAATATAGAAATCCTGAAGCGGCACGAAGCACACAGGTTTTCGTTGCTGCGCAAAGGCAACACTGTTGAGACGCATACACCAAAACAACACACCAACAACTACTTCAGTTTGTTACTGTCTTACAGGAACGTTGAATAATTATGGAAAAAGGAATATTTGTAAAAAGCATCAGACACTTGGAGCGATCGGATGAAAAAGTTTGATGAAGATGCACATTGTTGAACAAAACCACACACATTGTTTCTAAGCAAGGCATCAAAGTCCTGAGATAATGGTTAAGTTGGTGTGGGCGAGAACACTTACATTTCTGGGTACGTAGCGCATAATTCGGTTGGCATTATAGGCAATTCGTAACCGTTTCAAACTAGTCTGGGTGTATTTGCTCCACAATTGGCAAGCATATATTGGCATGGAATAGGCACGGAATAGAATGTTTTTTACTACAGGTGAGTACTGAACAAAGGTGCATCTGAGCTTGTTTCCTGCACAGTACAGCGATTTCATTTGTACTACATCTAATTTGGATATCATCACCATCATTCAATGAGGCATTTGGCAATACACCAAGATATGTAACTTGGTCAGAAAATTGTATATAGGCTACATACACAATTCAGAAAAACATTCGATGGTTGGAGCAGGTTGTTCATACCTTTTGGAACAAAATGTACACTAATTTGCAGTTGTTCTGTTGCAATTAAACACGATTTTGTGTTCAACAGAATAATCACCACAAATATTCAGAAGACACTGGAGTCCACCAATGCTGGGTTGTATGTTGTAAAAAGGTACAAAATCTCACAGTAAAAAATACAGCCATGACATTTTGCAATATTATATAGTATTTGTACACCAGTACCTTGTAACTGTTTCTTCAACGTTTGCCTTTGCACATAATACCAACAATGAAACTTTCCAGCATTTTTTGATCACTTCCAAGTCTTTACAATACTAAAGATTTGTTTCACTATTAAGTTGTGTCTAACTCGCAAAATGGCATTTAACATTGAAAGTTTAACTTGTTTCTAAGTTTTGTGTTGACACATGGAACATGATAAACATTCTCGGAGGAAACATGATTTTTTATGAAAATAACGCACAGAGGACTGAGGAGCTTAAATAATGTTCCGACTCACAAAACTGTTGGAAATTTCGGAAATAATTTAGTTCAACATTTTGCATATGTCAAAAATAATTGGTTGCTCAAAAATATGCCAAATCTGAAAAATATGCCAAACCAAAATGCCAACCACCTCCGAAATATGCCAAATTTCAAAAATTTGGCATAAAAATATGCCAGTTGGCAACACTGATTTCTAACCGTTTCTACCTTCGTTTAAAAGGAGCTTGTTCACTCGCTGGCCGAGCACTTTCAAACACCGGTGAATAAACTAAATAACTTAATTGTTAACTATGTGAAAATTCCCAAAAAGCATCGCGGGCCTGATCTAGACCCTGATCTAGGTGGATTATCATGTATTGAGCCACTAGTGTCCATCTGTATGCTTTGTAGCCACAAGCAAGCTCAGCCTTCGTATTGATTGATTACAGTTGTACAGTCGGTGGGTTACAGACCCTCTGTTTGTTTGTTTATTGGACGCTTTGGACTAGGCCTACATGCTGAGAACTCCTGATTTTGTGCTTCATTCCTTTTTTTCAAGCTGTAAATTATCCCTGTCTCAAAGCCTTTTACTCCACACGTGTTGTTTTCTAGAAAGGGCCAAGAACAGTGGCGTAGCCAGCCCAAAATTTTAGGCAAGGGCAAATATTTTGAATTTAGGCGAGTAACAGTATTTTGCAAGCAGATAAGTTCGTTCTTCTCTGGCGATTATTTAACCGACGTTTCACCCACCTATTTCAGTACGCTTCCTCAGGGCAATGTTTTTAACCACATAACATGCAATATACCAATAACAAAAAACAATGAGCATTGCGACGTACAAAGACAAAAAGCGCAAAACTGACCAACCGACCATCACGCTATAAGAAATTGACAGTACGTGACAGTGAACGTGGAAGATAAAAATTGTAAAATGAGAACACCAGGAGGTGACAATTTATAACAACGCAATAAAACAGCGTAAAACCTGCACAGAAAAAGCACAAAACGTTACTATGTGAAGCAAAGCAGTATATAGTGTGAATGTATGTGGTAAGTAGCGATTAACATAATGGGATAAACTGAGTGTTGAGCTAGAAAATCAACAAGCGCTAAAGCGGGCAAGAAGATGACAAACTAAAGGATGTCAAGAAAAGGATAAATTTCACTCACGTTTTAAGACATTATCATAAATAGCTGGGAAGTTTGCGCTTTTATTATTCATGGTGTAAGACAAGTTTTTAAATTGATATACAAGGATTCTAAACATTGATATACAAGGGTTCTATTTGAATTTATAAGGGTTCATTGATACACAAAGGGTTGTGCATTAATATACAAAAGGTTCTATTTGAACTTACAATGATATGCAAGGGTTCTATTTGAATAAGAGCTGATGATGCCTACATCAAAGGCGAAATATATACTCTGTAAGATCTTAGTGTCTGATTCTTTGCTGAGCAAGGATTTCTTTCCATACACAGGATTCTAAACAAATATCATACGCTCATGGTAGCTATTTACGTGATGTGCAACGTGGGCGCAATCCCAGTCGAAACCATTGCCACTTTTGGCTGCATGTTTCGTTAAAGCTGTTTTTTTTCTGGATTTTTAAGAATATCTTTAGGCAAACTGTCCCTGTGGTATTCTTTCAGTCGAGTGCTCAAGCTTCGCTTCTTTCGTCCAATGTTTTTGTGTTCACATTCCCCGCATGGAATTTCATAGACTACACCTCGACATTTTCTGGCGGATACGATATCTTTTCCTGAAGATAAGACTGCACTTGGTTTAATGGCAGGTTTAAAGAGTTCGTTTACGATGTTTCTCAAGAATTCTGATTTCAGATTCGGAATCAGCGAATTGAATTCATCCTTGTAGTGAATTTGCTACCTTACCACATACCGAACTGCTGTTGACCAGGAAGTTAAAAACGAAGCACCATCAACTTAAGAGACGCTGAACACCTCAATACACAGTGTCACTGATCCTTGTGGCAAAATATCAAACAGCGCGATACTTTATCAATAGCAGTTGTCAGCGATGACGTCCTTCCAATCAAAGCTATCACTGGATACACAGATACAGTCAATGTCGTTTGCATGACTGTTTGCGGCTCGATCCTTGAGGTTTTGAAAAAAGATTGTTTGCGCTCCGCTGTCTCTTGTTATTTATCATGCAACAGCTCTACTTACCCAAATGTTCGAAACCATTTATATGACAAATGTTCACATGTTATCGCCGATCTTTCACGAGAGCAACTCTTTCGCGCCGCGGCCCTCAAAGTTTATGATTTCTTCCCGCGACTCGTCCAGAAAAAATTAAATTCTGACAGAAAATCCATTGCAAAGCTTTTACCACAAGTCACCACTTTCTTTTCAATTTGCAATAGTGATGCATGTCTATTTACAGTGCTAAGATGGGCTATTGGTATAAAAAGTCACAAAGCAACGACTTTCGCGAGCCAAATTTAAACTATTCTCAAACTGCTTATAGGTGGAGCAGCGAATATAGTTACCCATCATTACGTACGGTTGAAATGTTGCCGTTTATGAAGTTTTAGTTATCGCATTACCGCCAACCAATCATGAAATTTCAAAAAATCCTTGCAGCCTACAAGTAGCTATTATATTTCTGTTTTACATTGTCAAGAAAACATCAGACTGGAGTTCATGAGTCCTCGAAAGGCCTATGGATCGATTTTAAGGGGTTCTTAAAATTACGTACTGCAGATATGAACCAAAGTGAAAGATTGAAATCTTGACTAAAATCCTTTCAAATTGTCGAAACATCTTAAGTCAAATGTCAAGCTTTGACTACAAGTTGCATTTACTAAGTGTTTAGTTTATTAAAACATGAAGAATAATGTACGTATTGATGCTGCTTTTACCTACATATGGCATTAATACGTTATCAAATTGTCACGTAACCAACAACCAAACCTTCTACCATCCTTGACAACAGCTCAATTAGGGCAACAAGCTGTAGTGTAAAGATAAGTTCTGTTATCGAGTTTTGTGGATTTCTTTAGTTTCCTAGTTGCGTCAATCATTGAGACGGTGGATCTAGCAAAGAAACCCCTCCCTACAGCCCAGAATTTGTCAAAATCAGGCAAACAGGGGTAGTGTTGGTGAATTTTCAGTACAAAAGCATGTATTTTTCATTGAAAAAAATAAAAAACAGGGCGGCCAGGGTAGTGAGCGTGGTAGAATTAAACGTGAAAATTCGTGTATATTAAAAGTGGCACTTCTGAGATGGTGAGACGCTGAGGTTATGTGAGTATATGGCTATATTCAGGCTTGTAAAAGAATAATTATCTTTTGTGATCATTAGTTTATTTTTGCAGACAAATTGTGGAAATTACACCAAGCTTCAAACGATGCCGCTCCACTTTGCAGGAGAAGCCTTCGTAACAGACCCGTCAGAAATCGACACATTGACAAAATTTTCAGGGCAGTTCCCCCCTTGTTGAAACAGCATTTCCGTACTCAAGGGATTCCCAACCATATCCTTCTGGCGGACCCCCGAGTACACTGATTCTTTTCTCACGTGCCCCTACACCCAAAATCAATTAGTTAAAAATGCGATATTTGAAAATCTGTCGTGGTGGGGTAAATTTTGATTTCAGATTGGGAATCAGTCAACTGAAATAATCTTATATCGCAATATTTACCTTAGCCGAAACCAAAATGTTCTTGACACATTTTATACAACATCAACACAATAGTAAAACAATAAAAATTTAATGAAAAACTGCCTCTAAAATGTCAGCAAATAGACTATAGTATTTGAGATACTTCTCCACCGTTGACAGAATTACAAAAATGTTTTTTTGCACAAAACGTCGATGGGTCATTTCTAACATTTGACTTCATATGTAAATATCATTCTTTACTAATCTAAGCCAAGCTGGTAAATATGAATACCTAAAGAGGTTTACCACCCGTTTCCTGTAATTTCTCAAGCCTGGTGTCCATTGTGGTTATAACCGGGACTTGTGACTTGCACCGCATCAGTGGGGAACAAGCCGGCTAGAGATACCAGCAAGAGCCGTCGTAGATTGGAGTAGATTAATTTGTTTGTCCAGAAAGCTGTAGGGCAAGCAGGCTACAGGATATAGATTCAGCTGGGTATCCCAGCCGTTAAATTAGTTGGCGGTCGTGGCTGAACTGGTACCTTATCGGTTCGAAGACTGCCATTTCATTGCAGAGCTGTGTTGGAAAGTGCATCACTATAAGTACCTTAAGAGCTCTTGACAAAACACTCGTTAAACAACATTCTTTTACAAACATTGGCTGATGCAGACTTGTGATTTGGACTGAACACGAAGAGGTGGCCAGAAATCATTACCAAAGTCTAAATTTGAACGTTATTTTACCCTATCGTATCAAACCTCAGACAAATGTTTCAATTCAATATTTGACAACAGAGCACAATTATTTCGGCCATTTTTCATTGTAAAGGAAAGTGAGAATGACAAAAAGGTGGTTCATTTTGTTCGAAGCGTATAATTTTCCCAGAAAACGCCAGCGTTTGCTCTAATTTTCTGATTTTGCCCTGGATATTTAGAAATATTGTTACTTTTTGCATGTGCTACACTCTTAGAAACCAAGAAGCGAGGCACAATTACTTGAAAAGAGCGGCAGCTTGTGGTGACGCTGTGGCCGTTTTAGGGATATTACACCACATTGCCTCTCACCTCTTGATCGGTCACTGTTTGCATGTGACGCATCAAACCGTTCATACCAACAATTCCTATCAGATTGAGCTCTTATTCCAGCAGTTCAGAATGGACTAAATCCCTCGTGTCCTGTGTGACTTGAATCAACTGCTCGCATGCTGTGCTAACTGTAAAACCACGACCACTCTTCCGATCTGCGTTAACCTCACCTGCGGTAGAGCTTTGAAACCTACCTTTATCAACAATAGCCTGGTCAGAATATTGCTGGCATCTGCCTTTCCAGCCCCATGCAAACACCACTTGGCCATCGCAGTTAGTGTTCACATGGCATCGCTTTGCGTTTGTATTGATAAAAAATATGCGCCGTCTTCCCAATAGCAATCATTTTCAGCCATCCTTCCGAGCGGATGAATCGAATGCGTGTATTTACGTAAACTGTGAAGCTATTAATCTTTATGAGCGGTTTTAAACAGATTATGCTGTCGTGCACAGCAAATTTAGTACTTAAATAAGTTTGCCACAGGTTTAAAATAGTTATTTATGTACTAATTTAAAGTCTATTATACACAGTGGTGTAGTTAGGAGCGAACACATGGAGCGGAGCGGCTTTCCTTACTTCTGTATATTTCATCAAACAATCAGAGGTTTCGTTTCTTGGGAAATTCTCAACAGACAAACGTCCCTTTCGTGCTGCAGCAAGTCACCTCTTTGTTTTGATGCAGTGGTTCTCAACCTTTTCTCCACCACGTCCCCCCTAAGTAATTTTCCTTTGGCTCACGCCCCCTTACTTTAAATACAATAAGTTGTAAAACAAATGTATCTCTTGGTGAATTTGTTTATTTTAAAGTTTTGTAACAAACACTAAGTCCAGGGTTTTGTTAAAACGTTTTAGGGACCCGATTTGAGTCCCTGGAATTGAAAATCGGGTCCCTAGAATCAGAGAAAATCGGGACCCTACAGGTCCATACCGGGTACCTAACATTTCCCTTAGCAAAACCCTGCTAAGTGCGTAGAGTACAAACACACACAGTCTGCACAATGCAGATTGGTAAAAACAGACACAACAGAACAATTCATAGTGAGTTTGGAGGTAGAACAACAGGGTTACAGACACTTTCCTAACACTATTGTTCACCAACCCGTAACACTTGGTACAACACTACATCCAGAGTAGGACACTGAGTCCAATCCTGGTCAAGTCCAGGTAAAGTACGAAAGTATTGCGGCATGCACACGCCCTCAAACGAAAAAACACTGCAACGTCCGAGCACTCAGTCACAAAGTAAAATGCGGTTGCAGCGTTTAAACAATAAGGACGAATACAAACAATCTGACTGCATGAAAGCACGAAATCACACGTTGTTAGAATTTCTTCATCGTTCAAGAAAGTGGTACATATTTTTTCACGATAAAGCCTCAAGATAGGACTGTTGCATTGAACCTGATGGCTACTAACACTCGCTCGCCACGGAAGGTTGTATAAAGCCCTGCACCCAAAATTATAGGCCACTGATTGTTTGACAATTTTGGCCAGTATTTGGTGCAACATTATTTTGCAGCATTAGATGAAAAGCTCTTGCTTTTGAGCGACATTGTACAAGATTTACCGGTAGTAACAGATATGCACGTTCCCACTCTAGCCCACATGCTTAATGTGTTGCGGTTGCTTGTTCTTGACTTGTGCGAACCTTTGCAAATTCATTTTTTTATTCATTCTGCATAGCTTTGCAACCGCACACTACTTCGCAGAGTGAATACAGATTACTCTGACTAATTGCAAATCAGTTAAACCAGTTGTTCCCAAATACTTTCGAGCCGTTACCCAGATCAAGGTAGCGATTATGTCTTATTACCCTTAATATTTCGCAGTGATCGCTCATAAAACAGAAAAACATTTTGGTTCCGCGGTACCCCGAAAAATCGCATATTACCCCCGGATGTAGTTTACCCCACTTAGGCAACCACTGGGTTAAACCATTCAAACGTGAAAAAATAGCACGGTTGATTGCACAAACCGGATATTTCAATAGAAATGTTATTTTAATTTTTAGATTTAAACATTTATTCCGCGCCACTTTAACGTGAGTAAATGACACGTTCCGAGATTAAGCAGCTGAGTATCGCCATTGGGATGGCCAGAAAGCAAAGTTACTCTTTCTTCGGCCGAGAAGTCGACGTCGTATGGTGGTGTGTAGCTGCCAAGCCGCATTTAAAAACTTATTCTCACATTCAACAACAGTGTGGCTCAAGTGCAGTTGAATCTTGATGAATATACATTGTCGCATCACAGAAGAACATGGGTGGAGTACTGTAGAAAATTAGTACCATGCAGGTGTACGGCCACATTGCAGAAAGCTCGTCGAATTACAGAAAGCCAAAGCGGCATCACACGCTGCGTGGAGCTCTGTCAAATGAGACAATGGTACAATGTTATTGCCAAAGGGACTTGGCATGCCGACTAAAAAGTCCCCCTGAATGTTTGCATGCAGACTCGAATTGGGCCTGCAAAATTTCAAGATCAAGATACTTAACCCCAACTTCCCTCTCTGCCGGAACTAAACCAAATAACACATAGCGGCCTAAAATTAGCTCTGGCGTAACGTTTGAAAGGGACACATTCCCGTTCAAAATTTTTCTATGTTGCAGAGCATGTTAGGTTTCGCGCCCTCCTAGAAATTCTTTGAAGCCCCCCTGGGGTCGCGCCCTCTCGGTTAAAAACCACTGTGATAGAGGGTTCCCCTAACTTTCGTTGGCACTGCATCACCAGTTATACGCACTTCGGTCCGTTGGGTGAACAAAGGAAAGTATGTGCGCTATGTTCTTAGTGCCATAGTATCTGCAAACTGTGCGTCGTTTTAATTTTCCAAGGGCGTCGCACAAAAGTAAACCCAGTGGAGTTTTGTTTATCACTTTTACTAGGTCGTATTTACGCGAAGCAGGATTTTCTGCCATGGCGTGGTGAAAACCAAATATTGATACCGAATAAGTTTTTGTGAGGTAAATGCGGTTGGCAGTGTCACATATTAATCCAAGATAAAAGGCTTATTCGGCTTATCCGGTATAACTAGTGAAATTACGGCTTATTCGCCTTATACCTCTCTAAGGCTAATTCGGTATAACTAGTGAAATTGCGCAAACCCACACATCACATTACTGTAAATATTCATTTTCCTTTTAGTTGTTTCATCAATAAACACAACTTTGATTATTATATGCGTTTTTATTAAATTCTTGTTGCTGATGCGTCGCAATTACAACAAACTTTTTTAAAGGCGTTGCAACGAAAAAAGTTTGAGAAACACTGTCTCAGTGGAACTGCTCGGTATGTAATGGTAATACTGACCTCAGGGTGATCCTCTGAATTATCTTTGATAATTAATTCTCGGACAACGTTGCCCCGTTTCACTACATTTCCAGCTATTTTGCTACAAAGGTTTAAGCTAATAAACGACTTTCACTCCATAATCAGTGTAGAAGTTCGCTCTCCTCAGAGGCTGAGTTTCCCATTGCATGCAGACGCTTTGCGAAGTAATCCAAGTACCGGTATGCTGCAAGTTTGAAGCTATCTTTTAATTGTGATGTAGTAAAATGCTTGACATAAATTGCATACAGGTTCTGGAATTAAAAGGTGTTTCATCTTGCCAACTAGAACTCTACATCTACAAATTATCCTAAAAGTTCCATGATCATTGAAAGATTTCCTACTTTTGCGAAACAAAGCAAAAATCTGCACAACGTGTTAGATGGTCTCCATTTGTTTTTATGTACGCAATCAAGTTTGCCTCAGTACCACCTGCAGTGTTGTCCTTGTTCTGTGTTTACGTCGGGCAATTTAAATCGCGGGAGGACAATGGAACCTCTCGTACTGCCAGACGAAAATTGGCGTCGCGAATTCACGTGCAATTTGCCGTGACGCCCGCAACAAAGCGAAGAGGACATATCTAAACATGTCGACCTCGATCACGTCTCCTTCACAGCTTTCAGCAACCGCAACTTCGCCAGGGAATGTTTTCTTTATTAATAAGAGAGTTTTAAGGTCACTGTTATCACAGAATAGGGTTATCCTGACAGAAAGCAATGGTGTGCGTAGCCCGAGCTTAAGCAGGAAGTACTGTGAAAAATTTATCAGAGTTCATTTATTTTAGAAGTCTGCATGAGCGCTTTTAATTAGCCTATATACAAAATGATCGTAGCCAGTCCGTTAAACTGTTCTGGATACTGGTGGTGACAAAGTCATGCGTGAGTCGTTTTTATCTTTGGAAACTGAGAGAAAAATTGATTTGTGTACAGTGACTGCAAGACCCCGTTACAATTCAATTTAACGAAAACATTAGGTGCATAGTAAGCTTTAAAAACTGTAAAATAGGCCAGTAACGTTCAATAACTGGAAGATTTGAAGCAAGAATTAAGTCTCTGGAGGATATTCCAAATGGATGCTTCTGAAAAAGCTGGTAATGAGAGTTAAGTTTTGTAATGATTGTGATACTCCGCATGAAATTGACTGATATTATTTTTGGTTAAGATCATAAGAACAGCATTCATGAGCATACAGAGAAACGGGAAAACGGGTGCGCCATCATTTTGTAAGGGTTTCACGAACCTTTTGCTGAGAACCCTGTGTTTTGTTTCTGGTTTTACTGCTTATTTCAACAGCACAAAAATGATTTTAATTCGATTTTGCTACTTCTAAAAACCTTTTGGCATGAATGGGCAAAAATACACGAAGACTCAAAAAGGAAAGTTTGTTAAGGTGCGGAAAAAACAAATGTTGCTCGTCCAACAGTTTTATCATGCTTCAGAAATTGGTAATGTAGCCAACGCAGCGCTTGCGCTGATCAACCCTAGCAGACAAGATAAAGACAATTGTTTCGGATAAATTGAACTACCGCCGAACACAATCTTGAACATGCGTAGTGAATGGAGGGTCTACAAAAAGTGGTGAGGTGGTTTCTGGACGCAGACGACAGCCCGAATTCGCACCAAAACGTAATAATTACTCTCTGGCCCATTTACAACGTTCCTTGAAATTTGCATGCAAATTCCTTCCGTGGTATTTGCATTAAGTCGATAAATTAACAAGCAAAAAGTATGCGAAAACAATTAATCTCCTTTGCGCAGGTAAGTAAGTTTGTAAAATATCAAGCTCAAGGGGAGGTTTTAACACCCCCCCTTTGCGTACGCCCTTGAGTGTAGGTATGCTTGAAAATTTGTTTGGTTAATGAACAGTAATGAAAAGTTATAAACTACCTCTACATATTATTCTGATACAGTATGGAACAACATTATTTTCAAGCAATAGTATGTAACTGACATAAAACAAGCTGTTAAATATCTTTCACTTTTTAAGCGGCGCGCAGTAATCTACTAAAATAAATCATGCTTTCAAAGGCCTATATATTGCTCTTTCATAAGTTTCAGGTTTGCGAAGTTTGCATGTACTTATTTTATGAATACGCAAAGCATCAACTTGGATGTGTACTTTTAACTTCGCACTGATACATCTCAATCTCGTGAGCAATTCTAAATTGTTCAGCCTTTCAGGCAAGCACATCACCTTCGGAGATACCACCAGCACGCACAGCGTTCTCTGTTCTAAATTTTGAAGCATTTCAATAACAATCACAATATTTTATATGAATCCGTATGATGTGGCCATATAAGAGTAAGGGATAAAAAATATCTGGGAGATCTAGAGCGATTGGTCAAAAAAGTATGTTCCCTTTTCTATGCCAATAAATTGCTTTTATGCGCTTTTGCGTCACCAACGTTACTGAAAAAAACTCAGTCCATGCACTTTACAAACAAATTTGCTGCGTTCAACCTAATTTTGACTTATTGCGCAATGAAGATGATCGAGGTATCATTTACTTTCCACATTCGGGAGAGCGTTTGCAAAACACCAACAGCGCAATCACGTTTGTTTAACAGTTTGTGCTGCTGGCTACACCGACCCCCTTAGAGAAGTGGATGAATACCAGGACTACAGAAGAACATCTGATCGTGTGCTACACTGGCAAAGCGCACCAACTGCCTATCCATTTAAGAATAGCAGCAGGTAATAAATAAAATCATTTGTTGCGTTTTTCAGTATTTGCGTTTTCTGCTTTCAGCAACATCAAAGTTCTGGAGATATTCGTAAAGTTTCGGCAAAAAAGCAAATTCGGGGAGTAACCGGATCCACACCCGCAGTTTCAAGCGGTGGTGTAGTGCTAAAAATATTTTGTGTGGAGGCAGAGCGGAGGCGGAGTTTAATTTTTTAGTCAAAATAAGTTTATTTTTCTGTAGTATTCAAACCTTTAGCGGAGTCGCAAACTATGAAACTTTCGAAATTGGTGGAGCGGCTATTTTCCGAGTGAATTCAGGTGCGCGGTCAAAAAACAAAGACTCTGTCCACCTCTAGTTACTCCAAGGAGGTGGTTTTTACTCACCTTGAAACTTGTTGAAATTAAGTCAGGGTGTTGATAACATTTAGTTTTTAACTTTAATCTATTAAGAGGAGCTGGAAGATTGTTCGTACTATTTATGAAGCAGAACTCTTTGTGTTTTCTTAGCTGGTAAAGAATTATAAGCAACCGTGACCTCAAAATACCACGCTCTCTACACTAATTGTTCAACTCAAAACGTCCGTTAAGAATCAAACGACTGTGAGCAATACTTGTAATTGTTTTTCCCCGCGTTGGCAATCAACATGCCAGAACATGTGATGGTGACCTCGGGTCGTCGCTTCACCAAACATTGAGAGACACGCCGTGTCAGTTACTTCGTAATCAAACTGGACGTTGCAGCAAAAGTAAAAGAAGAGCAATACCAAAACTAAATGGACAAAAAATTCTGTAAAATCGCTTTCCTGTTGACGTTCTCACTTTAAAATTGTTAAGTTTCAAGTCTTGTTTTCTCCAAAAAACACGGTGTGTGACGTGAAAACAGAGTCACGGAAGCAATTTTTTGCGTTGTGGGATCAACACTTCTATACAGCAACACAGTTTGCGTGACTCATATCTTGTCAGGACTTACAAATCCCGCAAAAACTATCTGTTGCACAAAATTTTAAATTTACCTAAAATGGTGAAAAGCCGAATCAGTGGGATTGCATGATTCCTGACAAACTCGGGGTAATATCTCACAAACAATTCTGAACTCGACCCTTGCCCACACTTGCAGTTTCACATGAAGTTTTCAAGTCAGCGTCAAAACCACGAAACACTTGAAAACGCTGTTGTTGTATATCTTGCGCTCATTCATTGATTTTCATACCCGCTGTTTCTCTGGGAAGGTCGCTGGGGCACCAGCCCAGGAGGACACGAAATACCTCACGGTTTTGAGCAATCTGAGATAGTTGTACTGGCTCCACACCCTGGCCCGTAGCCACGAAGGGGAATTCGGGGCCAGTCCGCCCAAAATATTTTTTGTGCCCCAAAATTGTTTTTTTTTTCAGAAAAATTTGTTTTAAACAAATATTAAAAACACAAATCTTGCCCCCTAAAATGTATTTTGCCCCCAAACCTTAAAACCTGGCTACGGGCCTGTCCACACCAAAGCAAGACCAAACAAGATGGGAGAGGCAATCACAACACTTGGTCCTTACTCCTTGGTCGACCTCTTGGCGGCTTTCCCGTGGGTGTAGCCAGCAGGTCGTGCCTCGACAATCTTATGGTTAAATGAGCTTAAAGTAGGTGCAAATGAAACATGCGTAAGATGTGTGAGAGAGCAATACGCAAGCCTGCAACGATTCACTCAGAGAATATGCAGTGTTTTCATCACTTGCAAGAGGAGCAGGCCTACTTCGTTTACATATTTTTGTTTTCCTCAAAAGAACCAGTATGTAATTCAAAAGCAACAACAATTTATGACTGAAATAAAATAAACAATTGCTTTATAAGTTTTTCTTGACTGATGCAAGAGTTATGGCATTTTTTTCAAAAGACAACAAGAGTGGTAATGGTTTATTCATGCATTTTTGTGACTCAAATCACGAAATAACACAAATGTAACAAGAGGAAAAAGAATATCATCAAGGTGCAGAAATTAATTGCATGCTGATTAAAATATAAAAACATTAAAAACTTCAGGTTTAGTAAATTGACGCGTAACATATTTGAATCACAAAGGGTTGGCAAAAGACCATATGGGTCAACTGCTCAGCCAGCCTTGCCGCTAGCGCAAATCAATTTTGGGTTGAAGACGTTTCACATCTAATAAAAAAAGTAACAAAATGCATCGAATCAATGTCAGAGAAAATAAGTAAACAAAACAACAACAAAAACAGTGGGGAAAAGCTGGCCTATGTACAGGGGTGGGGTGAGCATCTGGAGGGCTAAAAGATATAAGAGAAAGATGGGCACTAAATACAGTATTATAGAAAAGTGACAAGCATATGAAATGAAAATCATCAGGAATACTGGGAAGGTAGCAGGACATTTTGTATTGCTTTCCAAATGAATACGGTAAGAGAGATTTCAAATTTTCAGAAATATCAGACCAAATTTGGGAATGATATATTTCAAAAAAAGCTTGCCCAGAAACAGTGGTATAGCAAGGAGGCCCTGGGTTCTCCGTTCCCTGGGCGGGCGGCAAAGTAGTTTCAACACTTTACAGTTTTTGTGCTTAGAATCACCAACCTAAACGCCTTGGTAATCTGGTTGTTGAGTAAGCAAATTGATGAAATGGTTACTCGGAAGTCTGTATCTAATCCAGGGTGCTAAACTACCCCTCTGGCTTTTTAACATACCTACTTGGGGTGAATTTCTCCCCAGTTCCTGCACCTTCCTACCCAGACAAGGTCATTTCCCGCCACCGCAGTCAAAAGCTCTTTAAACAAAGGCCAGAGATGACATTCGTCCGCAGGGTAGCAAACACTACTGGCCCGGTAGGTCGAGGTAAAAATTGCTCCCTACTCAAAATCTGATAAAAAAGGCCCTGTTTGAAACCAAGGCGAGTCAAATCTATCCTAATCCTTTCTCGTTCAATCCTTAGCAATTCTCCAACGGCGCAACATTAGATCACCTGACACCCATCTGTATTAGCATTGGCGACAAACCTTCTTGGCACCAGGCCCGTAACCAGGGGAGGCGCAAGGGGGGCGAAGCCCCTCCTAGAAAAAATTTCCCCCCTCTGGAAAAATGTGTTGGATATAGTTTGGAACTACTGGACGTAGTTCAAAAAATTTGGGTCCCTCTCAGAAAACTCTTCGCCCCTGGTGGTGTCCCAAGCTGGTTACGGGCCTGCTTGGCACGTCTCGTGCTATTGTTTGCGGGTGCAGAGCCGTATCAGCCGTACTCAATACCCCCCAATTGGGGGGTCACGCCGTCACAGGGGTCCAAAATTCAGTCCCGTCACCACTTATCCCCCCAAACAAAGCTTCAACCCCCAAAATTGCAATATGAAGCACTAGAAATCAGTGAAGTTTCTATCAATTCGTATTCTATTCTGTAATTTATAGACAGAGCAGTAGCTGCAGCCGTTACCTGGAATAACATCACCTGATCATTTTTGATAGGTTTGGAGGTAATAAACGTATTTGAGGCTTGAGAGTAAAGCGTCAGCATTCATTGCTTGAAGTGTTGAAGACAGTGCCGTAGCAGCCCAACTCCGCTTCCCCCAAAATGCTTGCAAGGGCCCCCCTACTGGTGATTTATAAAGAAAGGATTTCGACGTTATGTTACGTCTCGAGGCCGAATGGTCTTCAAAACAAAATATCCTAATTGCAAACACAATTTTGGCAGAACCAGGCCCGTAGCCAGGTTTTAAGATTTGCGGGGGGAGCAAAATACATTTTTAAGGGGAAAGATATTTGTTTTTATCATATGTTTAAAACAAATTTTCTGAACACAACAAAACTTTGGGAGGCACTGCTCCCGAATGCCCCCCGTGTCTACGGGCCTGGGCAGAACCGTCGCCAGAAAGTCTTCCATTAGGGACTTCATATTTGTACAGGGTGGCTAGACAATTTTATAATTAATTCTGAAAATTTATATTTAATTCACAACATGAACAGCATTTGCAGATTGTGCAAATTAATATTTTACCGAAAATACCCATAATAGGCTCGTAGTTTCCAACTAAAAATTTTTGAAGGAGCTTAAAAAAGGGAATTGGGTCGTAAATTATTGTCATTTAATTGATGGCGATTATTTAGAGATGTTGTAATGAAATGCAAATGTAAGAAAATTTGCAGGAAATCAGAATCAAGTCTATTGTTCAGTTATTATGAGCACCATTACCGAAGGAGAAAACATGTGGCCGGTCAAAGAAGTGCGCCCCGATGAACGTTTTCTTTCATTAGCGCAAATTGACAAACGTTCCTTCCGACCTTCCGACGCCCATAATTCAGTTTGCACAGTGAATCTGTACACCGTGTCAGTGGCAGATCCCAGGGGTGATTGGGGCTATCGCCCCTCTAAAACCTACGAAAATAACTTATTCACCATGATTTTGCACAATTCGGAAAACAGCATTCGCGATATAAAGTTATTTTGCCGTCCATTGTTTTGTCACAGCAGGGTTGTGAAGCATACTTCATCTCTTCATCTCCCTTGCGGCAGTGAACCCGTAATGGTACTTGACTACCAAATTTTACTGAAATCACCCCCCTAAACTTACTGGCTGGATCTGCCCCTGCACTGTGTCTACAGGTAATTGCATGACATAATCCATTGTTTCTTATTTATTCCCCGGCAGTAATGTAACCATGAAATTTGTATTTATCACAAATACTGTGGTGGCAATAGATGTTGTGTCTCCCCTTGTCCAAAAGTTGGTGGGGACATGCGATACCCCCTGAAACTCATTCCCTGCCTTTTTTGGTAATACATTTACAAATAACACAATTGCACAAAACATACAGCAAAATGTAACACCCCACTGCTGTTTAACTTAAATGGGCAGAAAATATTTCAGTAAAGGGTTGGGAACTTATCCTTGTGGAAAATTTGGCCGTTTTCAGAAGTGGTTTGGCCGCAAATATTTTGTTTGGCGTTTTGTGAGCATTTTGGAAATTTGGCCGACCACATTTTGGCCTAATTTGAATTTGTTGCCACATTCCAGAATTTAAGCACTTAAAATGTCCCAATTCGCACTCTCACAAGCACATTTCACTTCCTGATCCTGACAATTGAAGTTACCCAGTTTAACATTCCAAACCCAGAGAATGGAAATAGTCAACGACACAATGATCATTGAAATGTAATCAATTGATCGAACTTCTACTCCTCTGCAGATTATTTCCTGAACGCAAGTAACTCCTGTAACTGAAGGTCACTGATTCGCTGAGCAGTATGATTAGTTTAATGTTGGGTTGATGGGCATAGTGAGATCAGTCGACTATTTGGTCTCTAGTGTACATAGACTGGGTATTGGCAATGGTACTGTGGAATTGTTTTAAAAGAAAAATATTTTTTTATCAAAATAATAAAAACCGGGCTTGGCCTTTCTCTAGCTTAGTTGTCCGTCGGTTCGACGATGACGCGGCCTTACGCACAAATCCTTAGCTGCTGATGAGAGTTCGCCTGCCCAATGCGTTGATGAAGTATCTACCAATAATAATGTTTCAGCATCTCTGCCTTCATTCGTTCGTCTTGCACAAAAAAATAGGGAACCAACCCATACTTCTACGAATTACTGCAGTTTCAAAAATCACTAAATACTCTGAACTACTACTGTATGAACGGTATATACTTTGTGCAAAAACGGCACACATACATACGTTACTTTTTGCAAAAACTTCACACATACGTCCTGTCAGCGCCGGATTTAGGGGGATCCCAAGGGGCCCAGGCCCCCCATCAAAAGGGGCCCCCCACCATGTTCATATGTTTAGCTATATGTGCGACATGTGCGCGCCACTTAATCCTTTTTATCGAGGAAAGTTTCTTTGTAGGCGTTATTAATTATCGGTTGGGCAGACGGCAGTATTTCACCTGTTAATCACTGATTTCACTTAAATATTATTTGATATTGTGACAAAACAAACACTTATTGGTTTCCTGAAAGTCGGTCAGGTATCTTAATCTAGTGAATGCAAGGCCAAGCCGCTTGCTGTACAACGCATTAGCTTACGTCTCTACTGGTTTCTGGTAGATTTTGCGTCTGCCTTGCTCAGATTTGCACAGGTCGCATATGAGTAGCGTTGCTAAGTAGGGCTACCATACGTCCTCTTTTTTAATCACATGTCCACTTTTTTCATGAGAAATGAAATATTCTCCGAGGACATTCAAAAATGTCAAAATGTCCTCCTTTTTGCATTTATTATTATTTGACATGGCTATAATCAGTGGCGTATCCAGAGGTTTGAGCAAGGGTGGAAACAGCTAAAAGGGGCCAACTGGCCAGCACTCATAAAAAAACTTGAGAAATGATGGTGAATGAATCTGGACATGGATGGTTATACAAAAACCTTAAATTAACGGAAAATAATTCGAAAAATGCATAAAAACAACAACCTACTCAAAAACAAAAATAATCCTAAAACTGAAATATAAGTTAAGTGGTGGCTCGGCTTTCACATTTACCTTGCCAAGAGGGGGAATTTGATCATCTGCCCCCTGTCAGTTACGTCAACGGCTATGATATTTTGTATTTCCATACAATAGGATAAGCTGTGCCTACTCAAATGCAACAAAATACGTGCTGGTGGCATTGCTTAGTTGATGGGAGGGCCTGCAAGGTGTTTAATTAATGCATGTTTTGGTTGAGTTAATTAAAGGCTGGAAAGGCGGGAATGTTTAACACTGATCGTTACATAACAGCGGTAAATTTTATTTCAGCATCGCAATGACTTTGGCATTTGAGTGCGGGTTGCTGACTCAATTATACTATACTAGCTATGCTTATGAACCGTAATAGGCTACAGTGATCAGTGTATTGTACATTGCTTAGTGTAGTCATTTCTCGCAATTATGGCTAATCAGTAATGGTAAAAATGAAAAAATACGTCTGAAATATCCCTTTTTCACAAAAGTAACTGCAAAGTATTCATGGGCTTAATAGGACAAGTAAATAAGGATTTTGTTTTCTGCGTTTTGACATCGTCCACTCTGTACGTCTTACTTCAATGCTTAAAACTTATCAATAGGCCTAATTGATATTTGACTTATTAAGTGTAGATAATACACTCAAGTAAGTGACAGTCGTAAATTGTTTTCCTTTTTTGCGATGAAAATGTGGCAGCCTTATTGAGCTTATTAATAAATAAACATGGACAGAAGAACGGGGATGGTCACCCTTACAACTGTAGAGCTTATGCAAGTGATTCCAGAAAAACGTAAAAAAGCAAGAGGCAAAAATGAGAGAGGAGGAAGTTGCAGCTAAGTCAAGGAACATTCAAGTTACTATTTTGCAGTGCCAGTGAAGTCCAGCGGAGACATTTCTGCGAAACCTGTAAGAGGACAGAAAATCGAAGAACGTGTTTTGACACACTTAGCTCTACGTAACGATGAGAATAGATCTGTTTAACCAGCGTTGCAGTAGCAAAAGAACGTCAAGAAGCATCATCGAAAAACACGATAGATGAGATGACTGATGCTATCACTGTAGGCAAGGATATCGGTCTCTGGTCAGCCAATGTACCGGAAGAAAAGCAGAAATATTGGTTGAAAAACGGAACAGGTTCTCTTCGACATTGTGATGAAAAGTTGCTTTTAAGCCACGGTGTTTCACAACACAGAAAAGACAGAAACTCGTCAATGGGAATGCACCACAAGTCTTATTCGTCGCCAGAACCACAACAGCGAAGCAGTTGATAGAAGCTGGCTTAGTTTTCTCCTTCACAAACTTGCATTTATTGTTCCACTTGTAGACTGATGTGCGCGGATACGACAAAACGGGCGCATTTCTTTATTAGAAAAGGAATCTACGACTGGAAGGATGCTCTTGAGCGCCTGAGGAGCCACGAGCAATCAATGGAACATATAGATGCCACGATTACGTACAGTCGCAGATGTAACTAATCACTATGAAGAACTGATGCAGAGCTAGCCAGTTAGGTCAATCAATGCGTACAATATCGGAAATCGCCTCTGCCTGCAGCGTTTGGCTTCTGTCGTAAAATTTACTGCTGAGTGAAGACTGGCGTTTAGAGATGATGAAAACGTTCGAACGTTCAGAAAGTTTTTTTAACAAAATTCTCAAAACTTTTTCAAGCAAATTCAAAAAACAAGAACATGCGATGCTTCTGGTGACCGATTTTACAACAGTTTCACAAATCGCTAATCATTGTTACATATTATTTGCATCACAAAGTTTTGTTACACTTGAGTTAACCAATGTGACGTCACAAGATCATGTGTCTTTGTGTGAATGTCACAAATATTAACGCTCCATGGAAATACTAGTGACTTCATCGATCATCCCATACCTAAAGATTCTGCATCCGCACATGGGGCTTCCCACCACACCTGGACCCCTGGCCCCCAACAATTTAAATCCGGCGCTGCGTCCTGTTATAAGTAGATTTGAATAATGCAGGAAGAAAATGTACTAATACTACCAAAATTTATTTCTGAATCACTGCAGTGAAAAACCAGTAGTTGTAAGGTAAAAGAAAATATTGATGGTTGAAAAAAATAGGGAAAGCTTCCCCAGAATTATTTAAACATTCAGTTCTGACTCAAAATGAAATTGAGAGCAACTGATGCAACATTGCTTTAGCAGCTATTGAGGTATGCAGCAGCCCATGCAAAAATACACAAGCACATTGGTGTTCACGTTATAATTCTGTCGAACACAACCAGTTTCTCAGATAAATGTTTGAACAATGAAGTTACCCTAGGTCAGCTATGTCCAACCGAGGCCCTTGGACCGCATGCGGCCTGCGGCCCAGGCGAAGGTTTCTTGCGGCCCAGTTAGGTTTTCACTGTAGTAAAAGTATCATACATACTGACAACCTGTCCTTATTAATAATCTTGAATTTGACATTTTTGATGCAGGTGGTCCTCAGTGCCTCTTTATCAGGCCTTGACCATTGCAGTTAGGATCAGAACGCTTTCAGTACATTAGTTTAAGCTAAATTGAGTTTGCTAAGGTCAAAGTAAGCCATTCAATATGCGGCCCTCAAAAATATGTCGTTCAGTGTGCGGCCCTGGTTAAGACAATGACATAATTTTTGGCTCAGTAGGCCATTTGCGTTGCACATAGCTGCCCTAGGTCCAACTTAAGCTTTGTAAGAATTACCGTTCATAGATTTTCACTATCCAAAACTACAGATGACCATGCCGTTTATCTACAGCAGTGGATGGGGTCTCAACAGTACCTGTGTAATGCAAAATTCCTTGCTTTCAAAGAGGCTGCCAACAGCGATTCAAAGAGGCAAACCAACGGAAACTGTAATGTGCAAGTAGCCGACTAGGCTATGCTTTCAAAGGGGCCCAAACAGCAACTTGAATATAATTTTGTATTATTGCTGTTTTGCTGCAAAGACCGTTAATAAGTAGAGCTACATTCATGCTTCTTATCAAATAGCAGAAATGGCATTTGTTGAGGATTATGAGTAGGCTACTCATTTTTTCTATAGATATTTCAGGTATTTTAGGTGGTTTGAATTTCGCCCATGCTTGAAGTCACAGATCATTTGAAGCTTAACTAGTGAATGGCTTGCTTAAGGTAGGCTTGCTAGATGATGTTAAAGTTGTTTTTTGCCGGATCTTAGCCAGTATAACTTAAACGTTTTTTCTTAGCACAGGTTTAATCAATTGTGTAGGCTACTTGCTAGAAATGTTTGCGATAAGGTGCATGAGGAATTATTTCCTAATTCTGATCATATTTTAAACAACTAGTGTCAATGCAAGATGAGGACAGCCTTGACTTGTTCAGCCTCAAAGCTTTCAAAAACAAGTCTCAGATTGAATGCTTTTGTATGCTATGTTCTTGTAAGTAAAGGATGAAATTTGAAACAAATTTAGTGTTTCAAATTTTCTTGGTTGTTGTTTCTGATTTTATGGATTGCCATAAAGACATGAATGTGAACAAATTCAGGAAACCAACTACCAAGCATATATTTCAAAGGGGGAAGTGTGAAATTTTCAAAGGGGTAATCTTTGTAGTTTATTGATGGTTAATGCAAAGAAATGGGGCATGAAAATAATGAAGTGGGGGCGATGCCAAATTGCAATCGCCTAACTTTTACGTGATGCCAGCCTTGTCTTCCCAACTTTCAGTGTTTTCAAAGTTGTATATCATGAACACCCTTTGTATTTTCTCCTTCTGCTATGTCAGTCGTGCCATAGTGTCAGGAATGTATCCTTGGGTAGCCGTATCTTAGGCTTGATCAAATGTGTTTACCACGGTTGGCTGAGTATGATGAGGTCATCGGAGGGCCCCCTTGTAATATTGCCTCGGGACCCCCAACCTTAAACCCACCACTGGGTGGGCCAACAGAGGTGAAATTTGTTTTTTCCCGCTCGAAATCAAGAAAAAAACGTTTTTTGCTAAAAGTTTCAAAATCCAGGGGTGCAAGGTTCCCCTGCCCCTAGGGTTGCTAGGTAGCCTACGTTTTGTAAAAATACCGGCTATTTTGATTTGTCAACAGTGCCAGATCTAATCTGTGTCGTATTTCGTAAGCAGCACAGAAAAAACTTGATCCACGCACACCCATTATAAAGATAGTTTGATTTGATTATGACCGCGATGCAAATTCCATGGAGATTGAGGAGTTCATTTTTGGAGATAATCTTCGTAAGAGAGTCTGCTTCTTCTATAGGTGTTCTTGATATTCTGTAACAAAAACTGGACCGCGGCAGCAACGTATTCACGAGGTAATAAGCTACATTAAAACACATAAAAATAGTATACTACAAGTACATACATTTTGTAGTACAGTAGTATACTACAAATACACGCAAATATACACATACGAGCATTTAATTACGAGCATGGAATGACAGACAGTCGTATTATATCACATAAACTATAGTAATTCAGGCTAAGAAGATAGATGTTGACTTTCGGGGTGATTCTTTGGCTACAAACAAGAGGATATGTGGAAAGCATTACTCGTGATTCTTATAACTTTCTATAATCGAGTTTTTGTATCGTTTTTTGAAGATGATTGCTGGCAATTCTTTTAGAGAGGAATCTATTTGC
>Ga0210059_1000134_pt1 | contig 70028 bp, 41 predicted proteins | sample Ectturendosymbi2_FD_188042 | JGI IMG/M metagenome (GOLD analysis project Ga0210059, IMG submission 188042) | Ecteinascidia turbinata endosymbiont from Florida, USA - Sample 2 (SPAdes) (version 2) | ecosystem: Host-associated > Tunicates > Ascidians > Unclassified | place: Key West, Florida... | reverse complement strand
GGGGGGGGGGGGATTTTGTCAGAGAGCCGCACTAAAGAAATTTTAACACAAGTCAATTGACACATTTAGTTTCAGCAAGTCGTATAAGACTGTTGAGAGCCGCACAAAGGGTGCTTGGGGGCCGCGGTTGAGAAGCACTGTTATAGATGTGTATTCACCTCGCCTTAACAAGCTTTACTTCATGCTGGGCAGACACCGACCCGACCAAGTGGAAAATCGCACGTCTTGCAAATGAAGCCATGCGTCATAACAAAAGAAACCTGTAAACCGGTAAGTCTGGCGTTCTGATGCTGCATATCTGTTGGTGATGTGAAAAAAGTAGCGTCTCTGTGTTGTTCAGTGCGGAAAGCGAATACAGTTCGGTAAGAAGGCTTTGAAATGTACCGACTGCCGGCTCGTGGTCCACCCTGAGTGCGAAATCGACGCTGGTGCGTTCGTGTGCGACCCCTCACAAGGCTCCCCCACATCGCACACCGAAAAGGTGGGTATCGCAGTTAGGGATGTGCATTAAGGAACATTGAGAGGTTCTGGAATATTCCGGAATCTTTATTTCGAATCCTATTCCAGAATAACTAGTTAGGGGCAAAATCGAGCTGACCGCGCAGAGGTTTAGAACGCCGATCAGCGATCACATGACCTGTTAATTAGCTCGTTACCTCACTACGCAGTGCAGTGAGTTTGTTGAGTGTTTCTTTTAACCAGGAGCGCAAAGAGGGCCGCTGCAAAATTTAGTGAAATTATTTGTTTTGCTAACTTTGAAATTTTTCACGTTTCTAAATCTTCGAAAAATATCCGATTCTTGGATTCGAATACTGAAGGATCCGATACTCCATTATATGCATCCCTAATCGTAGTCCGACCAACTTGGCCGACGCTGGCTTCAAACAACATCACGCATCTTCGTTGTCTTCCTGTTGCAGAACACCCTGGAAGACTTCCTTATTTCTCAAGAGTCGCCCAAGATCCCTCCCATTGTCTACCACACTGTGCAGGAGATAGAGCGGCGTGGACTGAACGAGGTTGGGTTATACCGCGTTCCTGGCATGCTGAGGGTTGTCAAAGAGCTCAGGGCAAAGTTTCGAGGAAAGTCTATTCCCAAATTGCAGGAGGTGGGACATGAGTGTTTTGCTACTTCTTGATTGTTGCGAAACGATGTTAACATTGTTGCGAAACGATGTTAACATTGTTGCGAAACGATGTTAACATTGTTGCGAAACGATGTTAACATTGTTGCGAGACGATGTTAACATTGTAAACGTTTCTGCTCCGTTGGTCGTTCGGCGATTCCTTCAGATGTGGTGAGGAAATGTTTCACATCAAAAGATCAAAATGAACTTATCCAAGCTCAGAGGACGAAAACAAAATAACCTAAATTATTTTCCATCAGTTTTTTTTCGGTCATGGCCGAATTTCTTTTGAAATGGCCGAAAAAAATTAAGTCAATTCGGTCATAATATCCTAAAATATAGACTTGTGAAATAACCGAAAGGTCTCGGCGAAAAAAAAAACAGTGTTACATCTGCAGCCCCCGGCCAACGCCTATAGATCTCAATTGGAATGTATATTTCGTCTGCTTATCACAACTGGCACGCGTAACTATAATATAAAAATAACGTACAAACAAGTAAATCCCTTTAAAGGTTCAGCTTCACCAACTACATTGTTGAAACTCTTTCCACACCTGCAACATCTTTTCTTTGCGCCGAGGATTGTTGCTTTGTGTATCTTTGAACAGTTTTCTTATACTTCAAACACAGTGCGTTTGTGACGAAACAATCCCCTTTATTTCGGCTCGCAGGTGACAGACGTCCACGCTTTGTGTTCATTGGTGAAGGACTTCTTACGTGTAACGTTGAAGGAACCAATCATAACATTCGACCTGCGGCCAAAGTTCATTGAAGCCGCCAGAGAGGTAGCTACCCCAAGTTTGTGTGTGTTGCGTTGGATCGGATTTAACGGCCATTTTTATCAAGTTTCTATTCGAATAAATCTTTATTTAGCTTTAGCCAGTTAAACTTTTGATCTCTATCAAGCTTTCCTTCAACAGACTGAAGGCCAATTCACAAACCAGAATATTGGTGAAAATCCGACTCCGTGTTATTTTCAAGAGGAATTTGCTAAAAGGATGTCAAAAATGTTCGCTCAAACGGAGTCCCACAATGGCCAAATAAAACGTGCTTTAACTGTAGAAAAAAAAACTTGTTCAAACCGAAATTTTTGGTGACGCTCAGCGCAGCAAGCCGTAGCTTTTCGCTGATGACGTTTTTTGATGGAGTGCGAGGTTGTTGCGTCGGAGTTATTTCCGCGGTAGAGTGTTGGCGCCGTTACTATGGCAAAGGAAGGAGATCGATGAGGTAATGTTTCCTCCCCTTTATTAGTGCAAAGACTCATCATAGTGTTGACACACATTTCGACTAAGCAATATGTATGGGACTCAGTGGTGTTACGAGCAAAAGTAGCGCCCAACATTGTTTGATTTAAAAAAAAAAAATGGCGCCCAACGTTTGCAGAATGACACATGAAGATTTTTTTGGCCAAAAATTCGTCTTCATGATCTTTGATGGGAGAAAATATCCGCATATAAAGTTGTCCAAGTTTGGGAAAATTGTGGAAAAATATCTTTGGCACCCCCAAAAATTTGCCTGCTCCTGCACCTATGACTGGAGTATGTGTCACGTAATTAGGTCGGTTATCTATGAAATCGTAACACTTACCTTGATTTGTATGTCATCTCACATTTATCCCAAAGCGTGGGGATTCCCGGATCTACAGCGTGTTGAACAGCCTGCCGTCAGCCAACCGTGACACTCTGGCGTTCCTCCTGCTTCACTTTCAACGGGTAGCGGAAAGTCCAGAGACCAGAATGTCCGTGGAAGCTGTCGCCAAAGCTGTCGGGCCCTCGGTCGTCGGGTACAGTTCCACTGAACCATCCATCGGTGATTTGCAGGTATGAGCAGACAAGCATGGAAGTTTCTGGTACCCGGCCTTCCGGATTGTTGTTGGACGTGTGGCTTTTTTGCCCCAGTCGAGACTGACAATCGCAATAGACCTGCACTTTGCCTAAAACAACATACTGAGAAGAGTGGTTAAAGCTTTTGTGGCAGTTTTACTGCTCTTGTACAACTAGGGCAGGTTCTGCGATGCAGTCATCAGGGTTCAGGATGTTGCAGGTTTTTTTGCCAAGTCTGAAATCCTGCCTTGTAGATTCTTTTTGGAAAATTCTCGTGTGTTGTTTTTTTTCATGTTTTTCCCGTCTGTTGATGTTTTCTTTGTATTGAACGGAATATTAACACAAACGTTGACTGGGGAGAGGGCCGGGCATCTTTGGTGCAGATCCTTTTGTTTTCCAACACCCTCTTACAATCACTGCTGAAGTTTAAAGTACTGCTTTTTGTTACCAACGTCAGCATCTTATGTTTTTCTCTGGAGTTGGAAGTGGAAACTGACGTAAATTAGTTTCCTCAACTCTGCCGCTTTTGTAACAGGACTTCCAAGTTTCACAGAGCGTTTATTCCTGTTCCAATGCTTACCTCCTCCATCGCGCACACTTAAATTTCCATTTCTTTGTCTCCACTTCTACAGAACGCCGCTCACGACCAAGAGATGGTGATGACGAAGCTCCTGCAGTTACCAGCGAACTACTTCGCCAACGCGCTCGACTACGGTTCTGGTGACAACGGGGTTCCTGGGTTGAAGACCCCGGCAACCCCCGAAACCCATGCAGGTTGTGGTTTGTGTTGTTGAACAGTCAGTTGTTGAAGACAATGTGAAGCAAAGGGCGATAGTTTTGGAGCATCCTTATATGGTCGTTAGATGAAAACGCCACGCAGATTAAAAAAATGTGAAGCTTATTAAACCTTAAAACGTTGCTTGTCCGTCAAGATTGCGAAGCTAACGATTTGCGTGAGAACGAATAAAATTGTTCAACTTGATCGCGGGGAAAGTTTGAAGCTGACCACCGCAGTTACCCCCTCCCTCTAGAGGGACACGGCTAAGCGAACAAGTCTCTTGATGTTTGTCTCATGCAGTGCAGGTCAGGTCAGCGATGCCACCGTCCACCTTCTTTATGCGACATGTTTGTTTCCGGAGAGTCGAACAAAATGTATCAAAACACAAAATGATGCAGTTTTAAGTATTCTGACCCTCTATCCGAATAGAATCTCGGGTCAGGGGGGACTCGTGATGGTTTCGTCAGAATCAACCTGTTTCGCGAGTGTGTTAGATTTTGAAAAGCGCGATGCAGCCGTTTCCCCAAGTGACTTGAGGTTTTTGAGTCCAAAAAATCTGACAAAATTTGTTTTCTTCAGCCCCGGAAAGTACGTTGCTTGGACCAGTCAGTGCTTCGCCACGAAAAACCCCATCCAGTACTTCCCTTGCCGAAAGAGCGAAGAAATACCTCGGCGGAACACCGTGAGTTGTTTTGAGGTCCAGCCTGCCTGGGGCGCTGAGTAAAGCTTGGCGCTGTACTTGCTCAGCTCATAATTATTACAACCAACTATCAGTGCGAGTCCACGTTTCCTACGTCGCTACTTCAACCGCATAGTTTTGATCGAACCTCCCCCCCCCGTCTGCGCAGAACGACCCTAGTGGATGTTTTGGAGGCCACAGCGAATTACTATTCATTTAAAGTTGGTTGCATTAACCTGTCAACACGGTCGTTTGCAAATGCTTGTGTTTCCCGGTCCTCAGATTGTATTGGATTTTGTAGGAAAGCCGAAAGTACGTCGAAGAAGATGATGACGAAACGATCGCCCATGTCGAAACTGTTTGGTCCCATCGTGTAACTGCGCATGCGCACTACTCGCTTTGCATATTTCAGAGAAACTAACAATCTGCATGCCTCTTGTTGCCATAGCAGCACGGCTTCCCGCGCATGTCCGCCAATCGGAACTTCTAAACGCGACGGGTGGTTGCTGACATTTTGCCCCAAATAACTCCCGAACCATATAAAGACCGAAACGACAGTGAATGTTACTGAATACCATCCGCGTTGTGGTTTTTCGTGAATGACCCGAAGCGCTTCGTGACCTGAAGTGATTTCGTTAATGACCTGAAGTGAACCGGTGATTTCATGAATAACTCGAAGTGAACCGGTGATCTCGTGAATGACCTGAAGTAAACCGGTGATTAGCGGCAAGTTCTTGCAGAACCCGTAAAAAGTTTTTTTTTTTGCAAACCCGAATTATTAACTTGAGGTTACAACTGTACAATGCGATGGTTAGGGTGAAAAACACCCTCATGCAACTGAAAAATCTGAGCAAATTGGAACAGGAAAACGCAAAAAAATTTGCAAATGTGGTACAAATCGAGAAAAATTGTTTGGATCCATATAAATATTTCAAAACGTTCTAAAAATATTGAACTCTGAGCAAATATGCGCGAAAGTTCGTCAGAAATGTGACGACGCCCTTCCTGGCCAAAACCTGAAGTGAAAGTCAAAAAAGAAAGTTGGGCAAAATTTCATCCTAAGAAACTCCTCTCATAAAGCCGTTGATTGACAGGTCAATTTTCAACTGATATGGGACCTGGATTATTACCCATTTAGTTTACGTCAGAAGTTTCGTTGTCCATTTTAAATTGCACTTTCATTCAAGTTGTGAACAACGTGATTAAAAACCTTATCTTTAGTGAGCTACTCGAAATTTATTGAGCTTTTAACAACGACTGTAAACTTCCATTATTCCATTGCAACAGACTAACGTTTGCATGCTTTACTTTGAACAGCTTCGGAAAGAGCAAACGAAAGGAGACCAATTTCTTTGCATCGCCAAGTTTGAACTAAAACTAACCAAGACAGCAGCCCAGCGGCCATGTTGCTTGATGCTTCCTCTTTACGCTGAACTCTAGCGTTGACCTTTCGCTCGTTTCGTCATTACATGATCTAGTGTTGTTTCTGTTCACTGCCTATCCTCACCCGTACTTCAGTACCGTTTGTCTTTCAGTTAACTTAATACCAGAGCACTCTGTTGCGTGTGTGGGAGCTTGTTCGCTCGCAAACAATCTCGTTGTTGGAATACAATCGCATTCAGAGCTCGTGTGATTGCAGTGTCTGTAAGGTCAGGTTAGAGAAGACGAGTTCTAAAACCTGGCAACTTAAGTTTTTTTTCATCTTCTCCATCCTGCAACATACAGTCGATATTTTGAATTTGCATTTTTTAAACGTATTCGTCACTCATTGTCAGCGAATACTTGACATTGCAGTCCCGGACCATCTGCAGATTGCCGATGCTGACATAGGCCAACACTTCTATTTGGGTCCGTTGGCAAGTTGGGGTATTAGATGGGCAGAGCCTCCAAATTCACTCAATAGCTCCAAACTCTGGTTTCCTCAACAAAGCCACTTTGCAATTCGTCGCACGCTGCAAAGCCACCCCCAACTTGTTGGTTATGAATCTGCTTCTATCCAGGCCAGCAAACAAAGCTGAGAATCAGACTATAATCAATTTAAAACCACGAATCTCAGCCAACATCACAGTTATCAGAGATTGGGTTAAATATTTCTACCAGAAGATTGCTTTTTTGCGCAGGATATAACCATTAAACTACGCATTTCGTTGTCGGCTAAAGATTTCGCGCAAAATGTAAGATTTGCCTTTTCGTGGCCGACGTGAGCTGTCTTCGGATTTTTAATTGCAACAAATGATTAACACCACATAGCCACTGGTTGCTGTAGCTTTTACATGCAATTTCATGGTTCAGCGACAAGAAACTCATCCATTAACCTCAATGCAAAACCGGTGCAGACTGCACTGGCAGTAGTCCTGAAGGTGGTATTCCATTTGGACGCTTCTAGAATCTTGCGTAAGTTATAAATTTTCTATCTTACATTGCTATTTTCACTACTGCCGTTCTTTCAAGGCTGCCATTCAGGCATTAAAAATAAACTTGTCGCAAAAAGCAAATTCTGCACATCCCAGAGGTAAGTCGAGAGCTGTTCCAGCGACTGCGTTTGTGATTACGGAAGGCAACGCAGTTGTCACGCGGGAAAGAAATATCTAACAGTCAAGTGCCGGACTAGCAATTGCTACGGGTTCCGCGGTGCGTTGTGCTAAATTTTTCTTTATTATGTGCAAGTGTGGATGTGAGAATTTAGGTGTCCGAGGCAAACTCTCACAAAGAGGGCCTGTATTTTACACATGCTATACGGAAACTTTATTAAAGTTTTCATGTTGTCGGGAATTTTCTTCTGCGTGAAAGTCAAGTTTCGCATTGTAAATTGTTTGAAGTCGTTTGATTCTATATTGCTCTTTGTCTACAGTTGAGTGACCCCTTTTAGCACATCTGCACACGATTTTTGCTTCATGTTGGCAAAAATATGACTTGCTTCAGAGCTCAAATGTGGCTGTAGAGTGTTAACAAGCTTTTCAACAAAAAACAATGCAAAAACAGTGCGAAACTCTCAAAAGTGCGTCCTCGCGGCATCTTTGAAAGAAGGGAGCATGAGGGGACCGACATGTTCGACTCCCCTATTATCCACCCCTGATTATGTATGGGATTTTTTCTGTACAATAAGTCACTTTTTTGCTAAATTTGTCATAGGAAAAGGTTTTCAATTGAATGCTTTTACATTAGACTGCTGTGATTTGAAAATCAAAGTATTTGACAGTTATTTGCAACATTATGAGACCACTCACTCAAGCAATGAGGTCAAATTGCAGCAATTTCCAGATATTACTTGATTGTATTGTTAAGAATGGAATTTTCAGAAAATATTATTATATCAAGTGACCTGTTCTATAATTGGTACATTCAAAATGATTTGACCAGTTGTGCCAAACTTGGGGTTTTGCCCAGTGGCAATTCTAAGGGGTGGGCCATGGCCTCCCAGATTTTTGGCTTGGCCCCAGTTTGCCCCCCGGGTTTTGTACTTAATTTCACGTTCAACTTCGTTTGGTTGACATATACAGCAGATAACTTTCAGACAGCAATATTTTAAATGATACCTTAGAAGCCCTCTAGCCTGCTTTCAAGATTTCTCCTCAATTAAATGACAATGTTTTACGACCCATCTTCTTTTGTTGAGCTCGTTCAAAAGATTTTAGTTGGAAACTACGAGCCTGTTAAGGGTATCTGAGGGAAAATATTTATAATTAATTTGCACAATCTGCAAATGCTGTTCATGTTGTGAATTAAATGCAAATTGTAAGAATGTCTAGCCCCCTGCATAAACATGAAGGCCCCAAATGGATGACTTTCTGGCAACGGTTCTGCCCAGACCCTCAGACACGGGAAGAATTTTCGGGGGCAGTGACCCCCAAATCTTTTTGTGCTTCCCAAATTTTGTTGTGCTCAGAAAAATTTGTTTTAAACATACTATTAAAACAAACACCTTTCCCCCTAAGAATGTATTTCCCCCCTAAACCTTAAAACCTGGCTGCGGGCCTGGTTCTGCCAAAATGGTGTCTGTAATGAAGATATTTTGTTTTGAAAGCCATTCCGCCTCGAGATGTAGCATAACGTCGAAAACATTTTTTATAAATTACCATTAGGGGGCCCCTGCAAGCATTTTTGGGGGCCCCGGAGTTGCGCTGCTACGGCATTGCCATTGAGGCAAATAGATTTCTTGCCTGTGCAGCGTGTTTGTGACTCGCAATTGTTGATTATCATTGTGAAGTGATTTGGAGCCAGAAGCTCATTCCAATGAATTGATTCGCAGGCAAAAGCATGTAAATTTGTCTAAGCCAGCTATGTCTAACCCACGGCCAGCGGAAGGTTTTGTGCGGCCCAGTTTATGCTTCAGCTGCAGTGAAAGTTATCCTACATACTGACAACCAGTCCTTATTTTGATAATCTTGATTTTGATATTTTTGATGCAGGTGGTCCTCAGTGCCAATTTATCACTTCGGTTACCACTGCAGTTAGGATTCCAACGCTTTAAGTAAATTGACTGAAGCTAAAGTTAGTTTGCTAAGATCAAAGCAAGCCATGTGCTGCCCTCATATGTCCTTCAATGTGCTGCCCTGGTTAAGTTAGTGACGTGATTATTGACTCAGTAAGCTATTTGGGTTGGACATAGCTGGTCTGAGCAGTTCAGCAACAACTAATTTTAGTAATTGTACAATGTCTGAGCCGAGCACTTGGAAAGAGTGTAGGGGAAAGCGATCTCTAGTGTGGAAACATGTGTTAGTTAATGCTGGAAATGATTATCTTGCAAAGTGCAAATACTGTAGCCTACTTCTACGTTCAAAGCAAAACAAGCCACAACTTTTCTCATATACCACCTCGAGAAAAAAAAGGCATTAATTTGAACAAAGTTTCCAACAGTGTGTCATAAAAACTCCAAAACCAAGCAACTGAATGTTCCATTTTTGTGTGGAGCAAATAACGGAGATCAAGCTGAAACTGTTCTCGCTAGGCTTATTGTTTCCATTAAAAGTCTAAGTATCGATTTTCCTGATTTACTTGAATTTACTTAAGTTACTTAATTTGTTAGAAATTACTTATAACTTAAACAATTAATTTTTATTTACTTGAACCCAAGCCTGTACTTGAAACAAACCTTTGAACAGCGACTCCGTGGCGCAATGGTAGCGCGTCTGGCTCCCGATTAGAAGGGTGTGTGTTCAAGTCACGTCGGGTTCAGTTGTTCGTTTCCCAATGGAAGTGGTCTTTGTTTCATTGCACAGTAATTCTCTGCAGAAGAAAATCTGACAACGACTATGCAATTTACCATTTTGTCTGACTCATGGCCGTCGCCAGCGGGGGGACCAGTGGTGCCTCCCCCATTTAACTCCGTGGCCCCCATTTCATGTTTGGCCCCCCGAACTACCAGCTCAGCTGTAGAATTGCTATGCGCAGTTAGCTTGTTGAATGACTCTAGTTTGCGACATTGCGTTCGTTTTTGAAGTAAACAAAAGTACAAAATTCCACTGTTTTAGTCGCCGGAATTGCCAACATAAGGGTCTTGAATGCTTTATGTAAATAAAATTTTCGCTTATGGTAAACCAAGAGCGCGTCTTGTTTTTATTTCATGACGGAGAGTAAAGTTGTACGAAACACAGAGTGCTGTGAAATTAGTTTTTGAGTAGTCACACGTAGGTTGTGTGCACTCAGGGCTGGACTTACCAATAGGCTTTGCAGGCTTAAGCCTAGGGCCTCAAGATCCAAGGGAACCTCCAGCAAACTGGGATACGCATAGAGTAAATTGCCGCTACTGCATATGATCAGTTCGATGAACAAACATTCGTCAACAATTTATGTTTTTGATTTTTGTTCATTTAATCAGATTTTGTGTCGATAACACCAGGGTCTTCCAACAAGTTTTCATGAATCTCAATACGACCGTTGGTCAAGCCGCATGCCGACTGTAGTGTCGACATACTCAAAGCACTTTGACTGCGTCCTGCGTTTTGTGGATCGTGTCGATTGTTACTTGTTTTATTAGGCGAAAGGTTAGATACGCACCTGATCAAAGTTTAAAGGTTATACTGCAGATAAGAGGTATGTGTAAGGCTAGCATTATCCTACAATAAAAACAGTTGCTTTTCCTGATCTTGAGCAATACAGCTGCTTTGTTAGCGTTTCTATTTCTTAGCGTTTCTATTCAGAAATCAGATTGCCATTGAGTACACTACTTGCGTAAGTTTGTACTGCTCCCATGCTAAGCAAATCAAACAAATTGATCAGCTATACGCAAAAGTCACTTTGCCAAATGGCTACCACGTCACTCTATCCAAGGAGACAAAGAGTAAGCAAACAGCAAGAAAATTACAGAGCAGCGTTTGGGTCTGATGCTTTAGACTAGTGGTTCTTGGTCGGTCTATCTAACCACGCGTAGTCTTATTTCCTAGTTTGATGGTCACATACTGCTCAGGAGAAAGGTGTTACTAAAGATTCAAAAGAATTAAAACTGAATTAAAGGGTCGCAATGCTCCAGGAGAGGTTGTCCAACACTATGCATTCTTCGGTGCATTAAAAATGACAAACTTAGGCAAACAAGTTTTAATGAATTCTTAGATAATTTTGTTACAAAGACCAGGAATAAACCCTTTTAATTGTTTGCTGTGCTCTGTTCAGCCTGACTTGATTCGATTGTAGCTTTTTATTTCTAAACACGCATTTCAGTAACAGCATAAGGGAAGTTTAAACCTCACATCATATCGCGCGACAGTTTCGTTGCTTTCGATTCTTTGCAATCTAGAAAAGTAGCAACCGAGTCGTGATTCTGGCAGGTGCAACCATTTGGGATGTTTTACTTGACGTGTTTTGCTCGTGTGTGCGAGATTTGTACAGCCCTTGTCCTTACGGCAGCTGTGTAGTGTGTTTGGTTTTTAGGAAATTGTATCTTTTGGGTGCTACTGTTGAGCACAGCGAAGAAAGAGATGTAAAGTTGACGTGGGCCAAGTGTTTTTTCAAAAATTTAACCGTGACGTTTTTGTATGCCTCCCCTGTCGAAATTACAATGGTGTTCCCGCCAACCAAGCATGCATTACAGAATTCCGAGTCATTGAAGGCTTTTGCGCCGAAAGTAAGAACAAGCGCAGTCATCGTGGGCCCTCGCAGTAAAGATCTACACATTTTTATTGACTGTACTTTTAGAGCAGGGATTCCCCACCTTTTGTTACCCATATACCACTTCAGCATTCCGACACATGAGCATGTACTAATTCAGCATTTCGACAGATGAACAGTGAACATGTACCCCTAAAATCACGTATGACAAAATATTTTAGCATGTTCATTCATAGAAATATTTAACAATAAACATATGATTTGGATATATGTATAAATACTTCGAAATAAATATAATGTAACTATTTTTCTCTTATATTGCTAACCTCAAATGCACTCCTTCAGATAGGCAAATGTACCCCTGGGGGTACATGTACCCCATGTTGGGAACCTCTGTTTCACAGCATCAGCGTCGTCATTTTTGGCTTAGCGCTTTTCTGTTTTCCCTAGTAACAGTGGCAGATGGTACCTTACAATTGGATTAGCCTACTAGGGGCATCGCTTCCGCTAGATCCGGCTCTGGGTATACCGAAGGATTTAAGTGTAACAGGTAAAAGAGGTATGTTGTTTCCAGAAATGAGTCAAAACCAATATTTGACAAAGTTTGTTCTATTCGGAGAGGTTCGAAGGATGACATTCTTTCTGCTTTTGTGCTTCAATTGCCACGTTGTATCGCCTATTTGCATTATTTCTGTTGTATAGCGAACCGCCTGGTATGCTGTAGCTCGTGCGACATGAAAGAGGAGGCGAGGGGCAAAGGTGAAAAGCGAGGACAATCTACAAGGAGATAGGAGTTTTAACGGTTTACAAAATATGCTACTTCTTTGTCAAATGACATCAAATGACGGTGCTCAGCAGGTTCGGCGTTCATATCTATACAACTTTCTGGGTCGAGTTAAATGTGAATAAAGTTTACATGTCGCAAGCGACTTTTTTCGTGGCGGTTGCTGCATACATCTAATATTGTATTTAAAAATGTGCCCCCCCCTTGTGATTTTTGGCCCCCCCTGCTGCGACATCCTGGCGACGGCCCTCTGACTTCGGTTCAAATCTTTACGTATTCAATAAAATTCAATATCTGTTATCCGCTTTTCTCTCAACGAATTTATTATTTCCTTCAAATCAGAGTAAATCTCTTCAAACGCACAGTGCTTCAGGTGAAGGGGTGCAAATCGCCATTGCTGTTAGTGGGTAAGACTTTGGGATTGCGGTGCAGCGTGGAAGCGGACAGGGTAATGTACAACAAATGCGGACATGGTGAAGACAGTGGACAGAAGCCGGCGATGCGGTGCGGACAGCGGGCACAAGTTTTCTGTCCGCGCAATCTCTAGTCCAAATAACCCGAAATTAGCGTTAGTGAGGCGCTGAGTGCCTTAAAATGTTCAGGGAGCTGAACTGAAGCCATGGAGACTTTGTGAAGGCTCCGAGCCCATTTGGTTGGGAAGTTATGGCCAAAAATAGAGCCTGAAAAGTGTTCTGCCACCTAGCGGATATTGTGTTTTTTCCCAAGTAAAATTATCTTGTCAAAATTTTGGCTTCAAATTTGATTTTATGTTGTAAAACACCGAAATGCACCTTTGCAGCAAGTTTGGGGTGGTGGTGGGACCGACTGGCAGATAAGTGGCTTAAACCTCAAAATAGCCCCCAAATCCGATGTTTTTGCCCCCTTGGAACCCTCAAGTTCGTCAGAAATGTGACGACGCCCTTCCTGGCCAAAACCTGAAGTGAAAGTCAAAAAAGAAAGTTGGGCAAAATTTCCTCCTAAGAAACTCCTCTCATAAAGCCGTTGATTGACAGGTCAATTTTCAACTGATATGGGACCTGGATTATTACCCATTTAGTTTACGTCAGAAGCTTCGGTGTCCATTTTAAATTGCACTTTCATTCAAGTTGTGAACAACGTGATTAAAAACCTTATCTTTAGTGAGTTGCTTGAAATTTATTGAGCATTTAACATCGACTGCAAACTTCCTTTTTTCCGTTGCAACAGACTAACCTTTGCATGCTTTACTTTGAAGAGCTTCGGAAAAAGCAAACGAAAGGAGACCAATTTGTCGCCAAGTTTGCATCGCAACTGGGAGGCCAGCCAATCGCCAAGTGGCGATTCTAAGGTAGGCCTGTGTGGACCATTGGCTGGCCTCCCAGTTGTGTCTCGAATTCACGTCCAAGTTCTTTGGGTTAACATAAAAAATGTCCATCCACGATAGACATTTACGTTGGCCCGCTACTTTTTGTTTGGCTCCAAAGTGGCCCCGACTTTTGAAATTCTAGAATCGCCACTGAACCACAACGTGGTCTTCACGTTGTGCTTTAACGACTTTACGCCGCCAAACATATGCGGAATGTGTTTGGTTTTTTAAGCATAGATAAGACAAAACAGATGTGAAACTTATAAAAAACGTAGGCCATATGTTTTGTCAAACATTTAACCAGGACGTTTTTGGTTGATTTGCCTGCAAAAATTAATAATCCTGTTCCCGCCATCCCAGTATGATTTCAACAAGTGCCGGATTTACCTATAGGCTATATAAGCTTAAGCCTAGGGCCTCAAGATCCAAGGGGGCCTCCAACAAACTGGTACGCATAGTCAATGGCCGGTATTTGATCATTTAGATAAAACTTCGTCAAAAATGTATGTCTTAAAAATATTATTCACGAAATTTAGTTTTAATGAACTTTCCTGGTGATAACGCCAGAGTCTTCCAACGACTTTCCATGAATCTGAATATGACGGTTGGTCAAGCCGCATGTCAACTATTGGGTCGATATACTCAAAGTACGTTGGTTACATACTGCGTTTGCCGAATTGTAGTGATTGCTACGTGTGACTCTATCAAAAGAACTTGTGGCTGTTCATGTTTGAAATGCACCTGATCAGTGGCATAACTGACGGGTGGCAGGGGTGCGAACCGCCCCACCCTGCCAACCTAAATGTAAAAACCGGGCTTCTACCTAGCTTGTATTTTGGTATTTACTATTCTTTTGGTTCCAGTAGATTGTTGTCTTTTTGCATTTTTCGGAGTGTTTTCCGGTGATTACGGATTTTTGTATAGCCATTCAATAGCCTACCGGATTTGCTATTGTTTCTCAACTATTTTCTGAGTGCTAGCCAGTGGGCTCCCTTCAGCTAAGTTTCTCCATGGCTCAAACCTCTAGTTACGTCACTGCACCTGATCAAAGCAAGGTTGTACTGCAGATAAGAGCTATGTGTAGGGCTAGCAGCAGTATCCTACAATAAAAGTATAGTTGTTTCTTAGGTGTCTGAGCAATACAACAGTTTGGTCAGAGTTTGTATCGCATGAAGCGCGATTGGTATCTTTAGATGTGATTTTTTTCCATTTGAATTTTCTTCAGTAAAGTTATTCAGAATTCGGATTGCTATTGAGTGCTTGCCCAAGTTTGTACTGCTCCCATGCTAAGTAAATCAGATATCTTGATGAGCGTGAATAGCAGAGCAAAAGCCACTTTACCAACTAGAAACTGCATAACTCTTCCCCCACGAGACAGGGAAACAGCAAAAAAACGGCAAACGCGCATTTGGCTCTGATGCCTTAGATCAGTGGTTCGAAGTTTATGCAACCACGCGAAGCCTTATTTATTAGCTTGATCGTCACTAACTGTTCAGGAGAAAGGCCTTTTTAAAGATTCAAAAGAATTAAAAATGAATTAAAGGGTCACAATGTTCCAGGAGAGGTTGTCCACACTAAGCATTCGGTACATTAAAAGTGACAAATTAGGCAAACAAATTGTAATGAATTCTTAGATAATTTTGTTATGAAGAAGGCAGGACGAAACCTTTTTTATGTTCAGCCTTACTTGATTCGGTGATTGTAGCTTTTTATTTCTTTATACGTATTTCAATGACAGTATGACAGTATAAGCGAAATTTAAACCAGTCCAGTCGCCACGGTAGGCATTGGTGAGCTCAGCCCTTCCAAATTTAAATGTGAAACACTTCAAATCAGTAAATATTTTATCAAATTTTCAGAATGTCAAGTCCCCTTGCGCAAATTCAAACCCCGTATTGAAGACATTCTGGCGACCGTTCTGGTTTTTAAACTTCACATCTTTTCACACGACAGTTCAGTTGCGTTCGATTCTTACCAGTCTGAAAAAGTAAGAAACACGCGAATCGTGAACCTAACACTTACAACCATTTGGGTACATTTAAATGACGTGTTTTGCTCGTATGTGTGAGATTTTTACAGCCGTGGTAAGCGAGTTGCACAGTGGTCCTCACGTTGTGCTTTAAAGTCTTTATGCCGCCACACATATTGTATAGGTGCAGTGTGTTTGTTTTTTTGTTTGAACACAGATAAGAAAAAACAGATGTGATTCTTCTGAAAAACGTAGAACATGCGTTTTGTTAAACATTTCAATTGTGGCGATTTCGGTTGGTTTGCATGTGGCAGTTAATAATCCTGTTCCCGACAGCCAAGTAGGACTTCAACAATTCCGTGCAATTTAACACTTTTGCGTTGAAGGCAGCAACAAACGCAGTGATGGTGGGCACTCCAGTGATGATTTAGAATTTTTAATGACCGTATTTTCAGAGCGTCATTTTCGGATTTTCGCAAATTGATTGACGCTTTCCATTTTTTTCCTCACAACAATGGGTGATGGGGCCTCCCAAGTGGATTAGCCTAGGGCCTCGCATAAGTTAAATCCGGCCCTGATTTCAACACTTCCGTGTCACTGAACGCTTTTACGTCGAAGGCAGCAACAAGCGCAGCGATCGTGGGGCACTCTGGTAATCATTTATAATGTTTTATTGATAGTACTTTTAGAGTAGTGGTTCTCAAGCTGCGGTCCGCGGTCCTTTTGTGGTCCGCGAGACAATTTTCTGGGGACCGCGAAACACCTTCCAAAAAAATCAACACGACGCTCCTGAAGAAAAAAATTTTGTGTAAAGTAAAACTTTCGGGCAACTTACTTTTTCAAACCAAATTTAACAAACACAATTTGGAGCTATGGTAGCCTAAATATATTGCGGAACCAAACAGTCACGCTTGCAAGAGTGGGCATTATATAGGATGCAGATAAAGAGGTGAGCAGGCGCGGACACAGAGGGGGGATGCAGGGGATACATCCCCCCCACCAGACCTAAAGAGGTGTTCACATGACACTTGATTTCATTGAAAATCATCGCCAAAAATATTTTTGTTCTGCACATTACCTAATCGCTAAAGATGTTAAAAATTCACTTATGCTAACAATTAGTCAAAAACGTTTCTTCTTTTCATTAGATGAGCTGGCCTTGTTTGTGGAACCTGATATAAAATAGTCAATGATCGCATGAGCGTCCGCAGGAGAGGCAAAACGGGATTTCCCCTGGAAATTGGGATTAAGAACCAAATATTTCTGGAAAAACCTGAAGTCGATATCTTAATTCCGATTAATTGATTTGATTCTTGCAATGACAGTTTTTTTTGCCGGTATGAAACTCACACTGCACAAGAGTCAGGTTCACAGATATAGTGTCATGCAGTGATGAGCTTGTAGTTCACTCATGTACCCTCCTTTGCCTGCAGAGGTTGGTTGCGAAAGTCGCGAACGGTTGTTCTGCTGTTGGTCTTTATTGCGTAACAATAACATGGCAACAAATCTTCAAAAGTTCACTTTACATCACGGTAGCAGGCGTTTTGTTGCATGAGACTGTTGAACGTACACATCGTGGCGGGTAATGCATCGAGACAGTGACATGATGATAGCGGTAAGCCACGTACATTTGCACTTTGTGAAAAGAAGCATGAGTGAGTTATAGCAGTGTTTCCACAAGGTTGAAAAATCCATTAGTGCGAGAGTGACCAATGTGCCGGAGTGTCAAACTACACTTATGCAGGCTTGTTTTCATTCAGTATAAAATTACGTGGCTTGTTAGAATGCATCTATGCAGGCTTGTGGGAATATGTCTCAATCGTTAAGGTTTAGTTCTGACATCTGAGTGAATACTGAGTGCAAAGCCATATTGGCTGTGGCGAGTTTTCATAATTCATCTGGTAAATTTTGCAAAACCTGCGTGGTGTTTTAAGTCTAGGAAGTTTGTCCGTAGTCGTGTCAACATACAGGTCTACTTAATTGTTCGGTTTGTGTAGCAAGGTTTTATTGATCGCTTTGGACGAGATCCCAGACGTTTGCAGCTCTTGTTTCTAAGTGATGCTCACAAGTCTTGCTAGCAGATCCCGCAATCAGGGGGAGAAGCAACTGGGCAATTCCCCCCGACATTTTCAAAAACATGTTCAGTTGTTAGTTCAGTTCAATATATCAGGTGGGTGCGGTCTTGCTTGCTAAGTATGTGAAGTCATAATTTGTGGTTTCGTTGAAAACCATGGAAATCCAATGCTTTTTTCTTTACAGATCATGGCAATCACTGGTGTACGCAGAAAATTTCCGAGGGGGGGCCAAGTTTCGTCACAAATCAACTTTAGGGGAAGTGCCGAAGGCACGACCATTGTAGGGGGTCCGGGGGCATGCTCCTGGGAAAATTTTGTAAAATTACATCTAAAAATACGCATTTTTGTGCATTCTGGAAGCAAGTTTTAGACTGTACTGTTTTTACATTTTTAAATTTTTAGGGTCTGAAGGGGTGGCCATGGCACAGTAGCCCCCCCTCCGTACGCTAGTGATGGCAATGCTTACTTGAAAAGAAATGCCCTGCGTTGAAAATCTGCAGATAACCTACTGTGTAAATTGTCATAATACTAATATACCTGACTACTGCTGCCAACGAAGCGTTTTTTGTGATTGTTACCGTAACATGGGACATTTTCTTTGTAGTGTAGAAAAGATAAAGAGTTTTGTGAACGTTCACTTGCATTGCATCGTTAGCAATGTTCCCTTTAAGGGACACAAATATCCAGGACCACCAGGACTGTTGCGCAGTGAAATCTCATTCTCGCGCACATGCAACATTCCAAAGTAATGTAAAAGGACGCAAACAAGAAGCATTTTGAATGAGATGTGTATTTTGTTCGTATTTTGATAAGATTGTATATTTATTATATAATTAATAAAGCTTGTAATTCATTGAAAACTCCTCTTACTCAGCCCTAAAATAATCATGCTCTCTAAAAACAATATTTGCTCAATGCAAAATTATCTTAGAGGGATCACTGATCGTCAGCAATTTGAAAATGATAAAGAATATGTCGACGTTGCCCCCCCTGGAAAAATTTCTTTGGACGCCCATGAATGATCGTGCTTTCTCGCTTTCGTTTTTTTCGTTACTTTCGTGCTTTCACGCATTACAAATTGTTTGTTTCTTTCCGTTCGCTTAATTTCGGTTTCAATATAAAAAGAATCAACCCACTTTTTGTTCTTATTTCATCAAAATTACCTGCAATAACAAATGTTATAAACAAATTAGTACTATGGGTGTGCAGACTATTCCAAACGACAATTAAAAACTGTAAGGTTCCCCATTTGAATAGCACTGATCTAAACCACATCCAAGTGACTACGCTCACTTGCTGCAATTAACATACAAGTCAAACAACACTATGCTGGCGACTGCCACCGGTAATTATGATGTAACAAATGTAACCTACAATGAGAATAAGTATTATGCCGTCACATGAATTGTTTATCTCGAGTCCTTTATGTACCTGCGCCGACGCCAGTGACTGCGTCATATGGTTGTTGTGTGGCACATTGCTCGTTGGTTCCGTAGCGGTGGAGTGTTAAAGTTAGACCAATTTTATCACTCAAGCTTCTAAACCAAGCTTAGACTTCTTTCCTCGTAAATGTACATGTGTGGGAGTGATTGGTTTACGCAATAGGGTCCTGCGAAGCATTGGGTTCACTGCAAATCGATGTCGCATACCCCCCTCCAAATTGGCCTGTGTCCGCTACTGGAGGTGAGTTCTCAAAAGTTTTTTCAGAAATTGGAGTCAGAGTTAAAAAAATTCGGGAGTCAAAGATTAAAGATATTTGCGTAAGTCACTAGTCAGAATCAAAGTTTCAAAAGTACCAACAAGTTTTCAGAATCCTAGTCCGAGTTAAAATTAAAAAAAATGCCAGGGTCATAGGCGTCTCGTTTTTCCTTAACCCATGCATCCCGATTTAATGTTTTTTGTTTTAGAATTTTTTAACTTTACTAATCTACTTTTTAACTTGAATTTGAGTACAAAAAGTAAAAATGGCTCAGCCTCGAAAAATATTAAGATACAATGATTCCTATGTTCAATTTGGTTTCACTGTGATACATTCTGGAGGAGACGAAAAGCCGCAATGCGTGGTGTGCTGTAGTTTTAGCAAGTTTTGCTCTAAAACCTAGCAAGCTGAAAAGACATTTGGTAACACATCATCCAGATTTTCAAAACAAAGATGCAGATTTTTTTAAACGTCGAGCTGATAGTTTAGTTAGGTGAAGATTTGATAGCACTGGTGATCAATGGAAGGAAAATACTGCAGGGTTAAAGGCCTCCTACGTAGTTGCAAGAAAAATAGCTATCGCTAAGAAGCCCCACACCATCGGAGAACAACTAATCTTGCCTTGTTGCCAAGTTATTGTATCAAACGTTTTCGGAGAAGCTGGAGTTCAAAAGCTGAAGCAAGTGTCTCTGTCAAACGACACTGTGAGTAGAAGAATATCTGAGCTATCGGAAAACATTTTGTCGCAGCTGGTGCCAAAGATACAGAAGTCAATGTTTGGCTTCTTTGCAATTCAGCTTGATGAAACAACGGATGTTGCAAATTTAGCTGAACTATGTGTTTATGTACGCTACATACACGAAGGCATTTGGAGGATGAATTTTTGTTTTGCAGTCCCCACACCACAAGAACAACTGCTAAAGAAGTTTTCAATTTCGTGAACAAGTTTTTCGACGAGCACAACCTGAAATGGAAACACGTTATCGGCATTTGCACAGGCGGTGCTCCAGCTGTGCTTGGTTGCCGTTCCGGTTTTCAGACTTTGGTTAAGGAAAAATCTCCTGATGTTGCTGGTACGCATTGCACTATTCATCGCCAAGCACTCATGGCAAAAACTTTGCCTGATCAGCTGAAAAATGTCCTTGACGATGTGGTTAAAGCAGTGAACTTCATCAAAACAAATGCACTCAATTCTCGTCTATTTGCAGAATTGCGCAAGGAACGTGATTACGAATTTGTAACTGCCTTGTTGCACTCTCATGGGAGATGGCTATCGAAGGGTAAACTGCTCAAACGAGTTTTCATTTTGCGACAAGAAATGAAAAATTTTTTGCAAGGTCCAAAACCAGAATTGTACCAGAAATTTTCTAATGACTGTTTTTTGATGTGTTTGTTATTTTTGGTGGACATTTTCGAATCTGTTAATTTTGTCAATCTGGCGCTACAAGGAAAGGAGGCTAATTTGATTCATTTTTTTTGAATTTTTGGTGACGGCAATTGGCGGCAAGCCGAAGCCTGAATTGTGCAAATTGCAAAACAAAAACTTTGCTCCATTTCCACATCTCAATGCTTTTCCTGATGAAAATGAGCTTGACGTCAACGAAGGTGTTCTCGAGGTCATGAAACGCCACATTTCCATTCTTGGTGAAGAAATTCGGACTACTTCCCTGACTTGGAAGATTTTCAAAAGTATTGTCGTTTTGTAAACAACCCTTTTGGAACTAGTGTTGGAGATCTGCCTTCACAAGATAATTTACTTCAAGAACAGTTTCTTGATTTGGTGAATGGTGGAAATGCGAGACGCGTATTTAGTGAAAAGTCTTACAGTGACTTTTGGATTGAAATGGCACAAATTTACCTTGACATTTCGAAGGTGGCCTTGAAAGTACTTGTTCCATTCCCAACAACATATGAGTGTGAATCTGCATTTTCGGCACTACTTTCTATCAAGCCAACAGCTCGAAACCGGTTGGATGCGATTCACGATATGAGGGTTGCCTTGTCCAAAACGGAACCAAACATAGCCGAACTGACAGCACAGAAGCAAGTGCACCCATCACATTGATACAATAAAAAACCAACGTGTTGTTTCGTGTTTATTTGTGTTGATTTTTTAAGGGGACCGTGAGCCATTTAAAAAATTGCTAGGAGACCGTTGCGTAATTTTTTTAGAGCGTCAGTATCGTAATCTTCGGCTTTGCGCAAACTGGTTAAAACCCTGTTCTATTTTTTCCTCGTAACAGTGGAAGAGGTGGCCTCACAAGGTGATTAGCCTAGGGCCTCGCATCAGCTAAATCCGGTCCTGCAGCCAGAGGCGCAGCCAGAAGGAGGCCGAAGAGGCCCTGGCCCCCCCCGAAAAAAATTTGTGAAGATTTTGGGCTGGTGTTTCATATCAATCTCAACTGTTCGAAAACAAGCGGAAGGAACAGTCGGACTCACGTAGTGTCGTGTTCTCTCACTGACCAAGGTTTAACGTGACTTTTTGCGATTGGATGCGAAACTATACGACTAAAGCATCCAACCTTGTTATCAAATTTGCTAATTAATGCGGACAACACGCGCTGAGTGTAGCCTGAATGAAATGGAAGGGCGCAGCTTTCTTGCAAGGGAGAGCAAATTCAGATGAGACATTTTTGAGAGGATTATTTGCATGAAATATTGCCGAACCAAATAGCAACATACCTAGTTAAGACATGATCAACCCCAAGCGCACCACGCAACGGAGTGTTATGCAACAACACAATGTTTCTCACAACACGGTTGCAGTGGCGCAACCAGCCCAAAAATTTGGGGTGGGGCAAAAAATTTGGGAGGGCCAAAATGTTTAATTTTAGGCGAATAACACTATTTTGTTTGGAAAAACGCCTCTCAAAGCACAAAATGACTATATTTTCCAAAACGTTTGGGGGGTATGGCCCCTTTGGCTCCCGCCTGGCTACGCCTATGCACGGTTGGCATTGTGGCTAGTGGGTATGCGAAGAACAGTGGCGTAACTGACAGGGAGCAACGTAACGGGGCGAGGAGCCCCAGTTTCGCATTACTTCCACAGCACTGCGCATATAAATCAAATACCGTTTTCCGTACACAATTGTGCCGGCCTCACATGAACGAAACAGCTTTAGAAAGTGAACACAATTCACATGAAAGCGAAATGGTTCCAACCACCAACTGCATCATGACACGGAGACATGTAGGCTGTTGATAGCCAACTAGTTTCATCAAAATATTCTTATTACAAAGCACATAATAATAAAACATCTTCCAACGGTATGGTGACTACTGATTAATCCGTTTTTGTGGTAGCTTATGGACATTTTGTGATTGTGGTGTAGCCATAACAATGTTATTCAACTACTGTTACGAGTGTGCAGCGTGGATAGGGTGAGGACTATTCAATGCAGTATGCCAGGGGTGGGCAAATAGCGGGCCAAATCTGGCCCGACACGGCGTTTTCAGTGGCCTACAGAAGCATTCAGAAAAATCTTCAAATGTGAAAGTTCCTCCAACTTCTCATAGTAAATATTAGTGCTGAGGCTATAAACCGAGACTTCCTTCTACTCTCATAGGACAGCACGGCCCTCCGCTAAATGCGGCCTTCTCAAAGTGGCCCCTGAGCACCAAAAATAATTGCCCACCCCTGCAGTATGCAGTTTGACAGCATCGAGGTTTCGGCACCAGTTGCATCTAAGTAGCATATCAGCGCCACAGATAGGTGTGCATCGGCGTGTACGTGATAGCAAGATGTAACAGTAGGCGTAAAACTTATTTTGCAGAATATTCCCAACAAAGTCGTTCATTTAATTATTCACACTGAATTTTCCTCTGACTGATCCTCAAAAGCTGACTTTTCAACCCTGCGTTGATTTATGACTGTCTTGTCATACGCGAAACGCGCACTAGCTCTCAACCAAAAAAGATTCAGACAAATAGACAATGAGCAACATAATTCTCACACAGATCCCTGCACAGGCCACGTTAGAATTTTATATCATTATCAACTCAGTGTAACTTAATCCTTCGATTGTCATGTCGACTGTCAAATTCATCAACGAAATCATCTAAACATATTTTTTCAGTTCGTACCCTTTCAACTGAAAGTAGATTCAACCAGTGGCGTATCCATGCAACGGGGCGCCCATGGCAAAATTTAAATGTGCGCTCTTTCTAATTATTTACATATAAGATGTAGGCACAGTTTTTACGAAAGATAAAACATGAAGAAAACAATTATTATAAACAGAAAATACTTGCGTTTATTTTTGCTTTAAATTTTTCAGCAAATAAAATATAAATAATCCATAACGTCTACAACATACTTCTATACGCATTTATTCTTGTTATATTAAATATCAAAACATTGAAATAATATCAAAACATCTAAATAATAACGTTATCATAGCTTATAGGTCTACATAGTGTTGCCTGACAAAACTGTATATCTTACGACAGCATATTGCAGCTGCAAACGACAATTTTTTTTTAATGGAACACATTTTATTAGAATTATAAAATAAATTATTTAATGCAAGTCATATATCACTTGCGTTCGAAAAACACAATTCCATTGAAACAAATATATCCAGCCTTTTCCAGTTAAATTACACAAAAATGGCAATTAAAACAACACTTTACGTGCCTTGATCGAAGTAAAGTCGTTTATTATTTCATCAAAGTAATCTTTCGCTATTTATTCTCTTTTTATTCTCATCAAAGCTAGGTCACACAATCTGCCCTGACTTATTGCTAATTAATGAGGCCCGGAGGTACGAAGGACCAGTTTCAGTTTACTGAAAGATCGTTCGCAGCTTGCAATACATATAACTGCCATCGTCAGCATTATTTGCAAAGCAATTCGAAGAATGTCAGGACTTCAGTGTGAGATAATTTTAAGTTACATGACTTGAAACCAGCATTTTGCAATCTAGAATCTTCTCGTATAATTGCTAGCCATCTACATCTGAACTGTACACAGCTCCTAAATTCTCACACGTAGATTTTAGTTTTTCACGGTCAGAACCCTTTTACAAGACCTTGGACATCGAACAGAAAGCCATATTTGGACAGAAAAAGCTATCTCTGAACAAGACCAACAAATCTCTTGCGTGAGTTAACGTTTTTTGCTCAACTGGTACGGCAGCGATACTAACTGCTCATTTTTCGACTAACTAAACCTTAATTTATGGACTGGGGCATTGTATTCAACCTATTTATCGGGCACTAGTGGCCATCGAAGTTTCATAAAGTCGGAGTGGGCCGCAGCTGTTCAAGTAATTTCTAAATCTGTACGACATCAACAGCAATTATTTGCATAACAGTCAGATTCTCACAGCCGCGGACTTAACTCATCTCAACCAGATTCCGACTAATATCTGCTTGCCTGAAATGCAGCAGTACGGACTAACATATCCTTTCTTATAGCGTGAGAAGGACGAGGCCTCGTGGACATGGCAAGCGAGCGTTCTCGTTCTGTGGCAGTGTCTTACCCTTGTGTTATGTCACAATACCGCAATTTTGCCACAATGCTTTGTGGTGCTAGCGCAACACGCCCGACGTAATGCTTTAGTTGAGGAAGCGGCGTTGATGCAGCTTTGCAGTTTATGAATGTATGGGGCGCAAAATATAGGTTCAAGAAACTGTAAATAAAGATTTTAATTTTGCCAAGCAGTTTTTGCGCCCCCCGTCAAAGTGGCGTCCATGGCATGTGCCATGCCTGTTATCCCCTAGATACGCCGCTGAGATCAACGTTACCCAATCTTTCACTGGTCATGGAATTTTGGGAAATTTTTTCAGTAATTTCATTTTTGAAAAACTTCTCTCGCATGAAGGGCTGGTGATGTGAAGAGTTACAGCTAATAGTAACAACCAAACGCAGTTTTTTAAGTAGCTATAAAAGATAAAAATTGTTCGAGCGATATAGGCAGCTTCGACGCCTTCCGAAGCAAATTCTTTGCCAAAGCTATTTCATATTTTAAATCATTTTCACCACATGCATATGATTTGCGAATTTTTTCAAGTGTTTTTCTGATAGACATATTTGACCTCCTGGGAAAAGAGTTGAAATACGCGACAAATTGCTTCTGAATCATTACAGAAAATCCGTACAAAATTCTGAGGTTGCAGGACATGTGTGGGTAGAGTTAAAATTGTAGTTACGAGCCACTTACGCAAGATGTTTCGAAGACATACACAAGGCAGCAGAACGCAATGTTACAGCCAGGATAAATTCTGATAAATTAACTGAAACCATTTCTTAATGCTTTCACAAACATTTACTACTGGGACAAGCAACAATCTGCTGGCAGTTATATAATCCAGTTCCATCTCGCACTGATATGCACGAAAGATCAATCTTTCCATTTCTGCATCTGCTTCTTAGTTTCGAAATGAAATTTTTCCACACCACGATCGCGGTTTGACTAAATTTCACGCAGGATGCGAGCATCTACTACAGTACTGGTGTGTGTCGTCATGAACAACTCTAGCTACCCGACCGTCAAAAACAACAACACAGCTTATCATGCATTTGGGAAATATTGAATGCAGGCTAGAGGGTTTCTAAATTATCTTTTAATATATTGCTGGCCGAAAGTTATCTACTGCATATGTCTAGGATTGTCGGATGGCCGGTATTTCACCTGTCTTGCCGGTAGTTTACTGCTAATTTAGCAAAGGCCGGTATTTTGAAAATCAGTGTCTGCAGCCGGTATTGTGAAAATAAAATAATTTGCCGTAACTTCAAAAGGAACTAACGCAGAATGTCTGAAATCATAATGACTCTTGTAGTGAATCTTTTCAGGACAGTTTCTTCAGCGAAGTTTATTTGCTACTGTTGACCCAATCCTTGGTGCGATTGTCACGTCACATACACACCGAAATGTAACGAATCAGCCAAAATAGGGCAAATCATAAATTACGGCTTAACAATACTGATTGTCTCTGTTTTCCCTGTGCTGCTTACAAATTACGACACAGCTCAGGTCTGGCACTGTTGACAAAATGGCCGGTACTTTTACAAAACGCATTTGGGAACCCTACATATGTCAACCAAACGAACTTAAACGGAAAATTAAGAAAAAGTCTGGGGGGGCAAACGTTGGGCTAAGCAAAAATCTGGGGGGTCATGGCACACCCGGGTCCCCCCTTAGAATCGCCACTGGATTGCAGTGCTTCTCAGGGCTGCCAATTTGACATTTTTGGAGCAAGGTTTTAAAATTCTGGCTATTTTCACCCACTCGTAAGTTTCACTCGGAGAAAGCCAGACAAAATTTGGCTTTTTCTGGCAAACTAGATATATTCAGGTAGTATATTTCCAGAGTCAAACACTGCAGAATTTTAGATCGGTGAGTACAAAAGTACAAAAATATTGCAGGAGAAAGTTCTTTTGATATGCGCTGAGATTTTATCGACTGCAACTTCAACAAGAACAAAGTTAGGCAATCAAATGAAGCTTAGGATGCTAGATGCATTGCTACGTATGAAAATGAACACGAATATCAGTTTCGAAAAAAAATGTTGCAAAGATGTTACTGTTACTCTAAAAATTGTTAAGAAAGAAATGCATGACAATAATGATGATTTATTGCAGGCACATGCATAGGCATACCATACGTCCCGTTTTAGCCTGGACAGTCCCGTTTTAAGGGCTCTGTCCCGGCGTCCCTGTCATTCAATCAAAAAGTCCCGGTTTTGCATTCAGTCAGCAAGTATGAATAGCATGTGGTCTGATAAGTGTTCAAAAGCAGAATGTGAAAGCCCTTATCTGTAACTCAATGAATACTAGCTTTTCCTGCTGTGATTTCTACGAGAAAATAAAATCGAACAAAGACTTCTTGAAGCAAATATTGTCTACAGAAAAATATTATTGGGCAAATAAATAAATTTACAAATGCTTGAACGTTGCTTTGTTTCTTGGTAAAATGTATTATTTTAGTTTTTCTTGGTGCCTTAACTGTAGGAATCGAAAATAGCTACATACTCCAAGTAAGATATTAACCATTGATGTAGTCGAGACCGTAACCTCCGAGACCGAGACCTGGCTCAAATTTCGAGACGAGACCGAGACTTTGTCATAAATCCCGAGACCGAGACCTGGACCTGGAAGTTCGAGACCAAGACTCGAGACTTCACATTTCTCTGATGGTAATTAAAAGCTAACTCCTTGAATAATGCCGCAACAAATATCGGGCACATTTGTAAATACCATGATAATAAAAATCATCCGAAATTTGTGCAAACGGCCAAATATTGCAAACGTTCATTTTCACTTTCCTCTTAGGATTATACAACCTCTAACCTGTGGCCTTATTTGCAAATTCCATGAAGAAATGCATGGACATTGAAAATGTTGGCAGCGTTTAGAGGGTCTACGCATTTTTCACTCGAAAAATGTCGGTGAACCAATTGAATATTTGAGGTGTTTGCCGTTGCCACGCTTCAATTAATTTGTTTTGACTCAGAAAAATTTTAATTGTTTGTTCGTTACAAAACAATACCAACCCTTCTGTGTAAGGACAGGAGGTGATGCCCTGATGAAGCTCCCATGTTCTGGTCACCAACCTAGCATTGAAGTAGGCCTATGTTATTTCAGAAAGTGGAGAAGAGGCGAATCATTACTTTTTAATTTAAGACAAGCACAGTCGATGTAGGCGAGTGTATACGGCCCCAGCACCACTAGTCAAAACAGAAGAGCAAAGTGGTAACTCCACAGGAAAGGTTGCTTTACATCATTCAATTTTTTGCCAAGGTGTTTCGTCGTTTGTATAATTTGCCAATGAAGTAACAAACTTTCGAATTTTTTACTATCAACCACGTACCTGTTTCACTACATTCTTTTTATTTTAATACTAGGCATCTGCACTGACACTAAAATTTCTTCGCCACATGTTTCGTGTATTTTGGCTAACAAAGCTTTGCCATTTTTTGTAACGTTACCTACACCTTTCCTAATTACTTTTATCCTCACACGACAAGTAATTGATTAAGAAGTCTCCAAAGATTTACAGTTAAGAGGTGATAAATTTAGAGTTTTAAAAATACGAAAACACTACTTTGAATTTCAAAAATCAAAATTTTAACTAATTTTTCATCCATCCAAACTTGCTCAATCTGTCCAAAACAATTTTTAAAAATGTTGCTCGTGATTCTGCTGTTGGCGCAAAGAAAAAAATGTTTAGGCCTGTTAGAGTAATAGACTTTTTTGGCACAAATTAGGTTTACACTTTGAACCAGCGAGATAATACCCCACCGCATGCCCTACTGCAGTGGCGTAGCGATGTTAACTGTCGCCAGGGACCGACCATAAAAATGCTTCCACTCTCCACTCTTCACATTTGCTTACAACAATATAAAATGAGAAAATCATGCATCATGCTTATTATAACAATAAGGAATAATAAAGCATCTTGAACATCACAATCAAATACTCACAAACTGAAAGGCGTCTTGTTTTCAATTTTCGATTATGGATCTTGCTTTCTCTGTTTGTTAGCCACCCTTTTCGTTATTATTTTTCCTATTTTTACTGCCTTCTTTACATATGCATGTATGTATGGCTAAATAAATAGCATAGCTGGCACATGCTAGGCTGTGGTTCAGCGGGAAAGTTTTATTTTTTGTTATTACTTGTGAATCAGTTGGCACCGTGGATTCGATATGTTTTCCATGGCAACAACAAAGTCCACAGGGCTAATGAAGCTCTGAAGCAACTTGGGTTTGCTTTTTTGTCTTAGTTAGAGCGAGGTGCTCGTAGCTTTAAAATTTTTTTACAACTGCGGCAGATCTTTTTCAGGTAACCATTGCCTTCATATTGATGATTTTTTCTTTCTGTGATAAAAACAAAGTATTAGATGTTTTCGACAGGCATTGTTGGGATACAGCTCGCTGTAGCAGAATGAGCGAAGTTCAGGATTACCGGTGTAGTTGACTAGCAGTGAAATGGTGTAGCGCCTCCCCGCTGATTTTATGACTCTATGTATGATTCCTAGATTTGCTATTTTTTATTGTCAAGTTTTTATGTTTTCAAGTTTTTCATAATTTCCATATTTTTACGTTAAACTTATATTCACAACTGTTCCAAATTTCCGTTTTTGCTGCCACACTTAGAGTTTTAGCAACACCGCATGTCGGTTAGAAAACGCAAAAAGGCCACCTCTGTATCAAACTCTTAAATGAGCAAAACTTTTCCTCAAGACAGTTCCGAGGCATTTTTGAACGTAAAAAAGTCTGCATTGCGCAGAACAAAAAAAACTTCACCAGCGTGTTTCAACAGAGTGCTGTGAAAAGCACTTCGAAAAAAATACATGGTTTTATTTGGCTTCTCAATAACAAAACTTTTTGGCACTCTCACACCTCTTTTGAATAAGCCTCTGGGTTTCATAACAAAACTCTTGGAAAAACAGTGCAAAGATAGTCCTTAGCAAAATACTCCCAATCTGTCGTTGCAGAGATTACACGCTGTGGTTTCATTGGTACATACACACTTTTTATTGAATTCAGTATAAATTTCAAACGGTACACGATAACCGGAAGTGCTGAATAGCCTTATAATGAAAATCACGGCCAAAGAAAACGACACAAATGACATATTGCAAACGTTTCGATAACTCCTGTTATCATCATCAGTGCATTGCAAATTGAACTGCAGTGATCATGCTGCAGGTTCTTATTAGCCATTCAGGAGAAAAGCGCTGTAAAAAATGAAAAACCCTAAGGACTGTTTCGGTAGTGACGTAGTGACTCGAAGCATACGTAGTGGCATGACTCAGCTGGATACGCGCCAATGGTGATGGCGCGTGACGTCATGAGTGAGGCTTGAAGCTCTGTTACAAGTTAAAAATGCATAGAGGCATCGACGGGATGTTTGCATTCAGCTCTGGTTTGTGTTCTTGAATCAATGAAGATTCTAGAATCTGCAGCCGTTGCCAATTGTTGTCACTGCCAATGACCTCAGGGTTGTGAAAGTCTACCCGATGATCTGGGTTGGCTTGCAAGTGTCTGCATACTGAAGAGCTTAGTGATGTAGCAGTCATGCTAGCGTGACTGCTACATGTGAGCAAAGTCGGCCAAAGCAAGGAGAAAGGAAAGACCAAGCAAGCGACACTTACAAGTGACTTCCATGCAGATGGAAGTGAAAGCTTTCTTTGGCCGATTCGTCTGGCGCGGAGTTAACATCGATGACATCACAATCCATCCTTCCCGAGGTTCGAGGATCAAACCCACACTGAAGGTGTGTGAACACAACCGGGTCGCTCACGCTTCAGTGACGTTCGATGCTCTTTTACACGATTTATTAAATTGTGTTGCATTTGCCTGATGTAGGAGGCACCGCATGAGCACGTAAGCTTGTACACAGCGTTAAGGAGTTATCGAAACATTTGCAATATGTCATTGTATCGTTTTCTTTGGCCATGATTTACATTATGCTTTCAAACCGCGTTGAGGGCAGATTGTTTTCTCCATCTTGCAAATAACATAACAACAAAGAAAGACAGCTTAGCCACTGACCTCTTTGAACGGCTAAATTTTGAACAAACATTTTTAAAACCGTTTTTTAAGGAACTTCTTCTTGCAAAACTTCATAAAAAATAACCTATGCAAAGTCTCGAGACTAAGAGCTCGAGACCCAGATCAAAATCCTTCGAGAACGAGACCAAGATGAAACCTGAGACCTTCAAGACCGAGGCGCCAAAAAACGGGTCTCGAGACACGTCTCGAGACCGAGACCAAGTCTCGAGACTCCATCACTGATATTAACCACATGTATCTGATATCGTAAGGATGGTTGTGCTGAAGCACCCCGGTTTTCAGTCACAAAACTATGGTTATACCTACACATGCACCCTATCGTAGGCACAATAAACAACGCAAGAGCATGAAAAAAACGGTTAGCCATAACTCATTATGAATAGGTGTTTGCACCAGGGGGGACCGGATTCGGATAACCGGAGTCGCCTCCGGCAGGATTCTGCGTTTTTCTTTCGGACCCGGATCCCGACCGGAGTCAAAAATTTGGGAAAACCGAACCCGGAACCGGAGTCACTTTTCAATTTCAGCAGTAACAGGAGTCTGTGTGGTTATTTCTTAAGCAAAAACATGGCTAAATTAAGGTTGGATTGATGATTGTAGCCGGAGTCTGAACAGGAGTTGGATTCTCAAATTCGAAAAATTGGAGGACCTGGTTCCGGACCCGGATTCCAAAATTTTGGAATAGGAACGGAGTCGGAGTCTGAAAATGTGACTCCGGCCACCTCTGGTTTGCACATGTTGACACGGATAGGACTGGAGAAAGAAGACTTAACATCACCCCAACTGTAGCGTCATACACCCACCATGTTACAGGGATTCGGTAATGTGAGAGAAATGAAGGCATTCTTACAGAGGTAAACCGCTAACGGTTAGAGGGAGCAAGAAGTAAAAAAATTAGTCTGATGCGCGTGCACATTAGCACACAGATACATGCAACTGTTTTAATCGAGGTTTCAAATGCTTTATAAGTCATTTGTCATGAAATCGACAGCGAAACGAATTTCCTAAGTTTTGAAGCAGCTAATTAATATTCCTGAATTTTAAAGCAGCGCACGGGAGCTTCCACAAACGTTGTAAGATGCACAACGTTGTAAGAAAGGATAAGTATTGTTTTTCAATAAGGCATCAACAGTCGTGACACGATGGATAACTTGGTGTGGGCGAACACTTACATTTCTGGGTATGTAACGCATAATTCGCTAGGCATTACTGTATGCAGCCCGTATGCGCTTCATACTAGTCTGTGTGTATTTGCTCCACAATTGGCAAGCATACATTGGCATGCAATAAGCACAAAACAGAGTGTTTTACGGCAGGAAAGCACTGATCGAAAGTGTCTTGGAACTTGTTTGCTGCACAGTATTGCGATTTCACTTGCCTCTGAATAACATTATAATCTTTAAGTGAAGCATTCAGCAGCATACGAAGGTATTTCACTTGATCAAAAAATTGTACACGTACACCGTTCAGAAAAACATTTAATGGAGCAGGTGCTTTATAATTTGTGGGCAAAAAAACGAACACCAATTGTTTGTTACAGTTAAACACGATTTCGTGTTCAGCAGCATGGTCATCACAAATATTCAAAAGACGCTGGAATGCACTAATACTGGGGCTGACAACGCACATATATCATAAGCGAACGTTAGATGATTCACAATCATATTTCCCACAGCGTATCTCACCCTTGCTGAACCCAGCTTTTTTGAGAGTTCAACAAGGCAAACAGCAAATAAATACGGGCTCAGAACCCCCCCTTTCCTTGCCCCATTGGTCACAGTAAAAGTGGAAGAAAAGTTGATACCCCATTTCACTTGCATGGTCTGTTGCCTGCACCAGCTCAACAAGAGTCTTACTATGGCCATAGGTACATTGCGCTTAATTAGTTTAACAAACAGCAGATTGTGGTTAGTTCTGTAAAATGGTTTAGATACCACCAGGAATGCTGAAAAACTGGAGTGTCCTTGTTCACATAATACGACACAGTCCATTTAAGTAAAAAAATACACATGTCAGTGCCATGTTTTGGCTCGAAGCCAAACTAGTTGTCTGTTGTGAACAACAATGGTGAGATGCAAGACAAAATACAATGTTCAAACAACCTGGAGATGATAGTTGCAAGGTAGACAGGTCTATAGTTCCCAGCATCACTTATCACGGAAGAAGACAATCTTCTGAAGATTTAGAATTGTATTACATCGCTGACTCTGAAGAGTTGTAATATCTGCAGGGTGGCTATGAAGTCTGGGTACATTAAAAGCACATAAAGTCTGGGTTCATGGTAGGAAAGACATTCCTTTCGAAAATCGAAACTATTTTATTCAATTCAGAGGTTGATAAATAATTTTTAAACATGATTTCCATATTTTCAATGCATAATTGGTAGTCTCGAGGCTTGGTCTCGCTCTCAAGACTGGCCTCAAGACTCATTTTTGCAAGTCTTGGTCTCGGTCTCGAAGGTTTCAGGTCTCGTCTCCGTCTCGAAGGAAAAAAGTCTCGGTCACACCCTATTCTCTTGAGACTTTGAATATGGCAAAAAAATGGCTTAGTAAAACATAAATTTACTAGTTTTTTGTTCGTTGTGTTTGCAGGTAAGACACAACCAAAACAGGTCAGAAAAATGCTAAAATATCGAAAAAAATTCAACTTAGAATTGATGACGACGTTTTTTTGAAAATTTTCAGCAAAATCCACAAATTTTGAAGTCTGGAGTCTTGGTCTCGGTCTCGACAATTATCGAATTTGAAGTCTCGAGTGTCGGTCTCGGAATTTTTGATGAAGTCTTGGTCTCGGAGGTTACGGTCTCGATTGACCCGTACATCACTGAATGACTGATAATTTGCTTTTCTCAGTTTTCTGTGGCTAGGTGTAGCTTTTTTTGGTGAAAACAGGTTGGCAACCCCGAACCCTGATGCTTCTTCATGCGCAAGGGATGAACTCAGGTGTCAAGCGAAATTTATGACGTCTGCAAAATTTCTGACCTGTTATTGTTTGTCAGTTATTTTGCTTCTCAGAGTAAAGAAATGCAGTTTGGCAATTACTTTTTTGATGTGTGTTGTGGAAATTAAAACATTTTGGTTAGATTTCAGATACCCACAACAAGCTACAGTACGGGAATAATTTTAACCACTGAAAATGTTTGGACTTGTCTTAGACCTCAATTATTTTCTTTTTTTCGCCCTAACCTAAACCCTAAACGGACACACTTATCTAAACACGAATCCCTAAGCCCAAGTCAACAGTTTTCTCAGGGTATTTGATATGCATCAAAGTTGGGACCGAATCCGGAGCACCAGAGTCGACTCCGGCAGGATTATGTGTTTTTCTTTCGGACCCGGATCCAGACCGGAGTCAAAAATTTGGGAGAAACCGGAACCGGAGTCACTTTTCAATTTCGGCAGTGGCAGGAGTCTATGTGGTCATTTCTTAAGTAAAAACTTGGTTAATTTGCGGCTGGATCGATGACTGAAGAGGAGTCGTATTCTCAAATTAAAAAATTTGCCGGACCCGGATCCGGACCCCGATTCAAAAATTTTGGAACAGGAGCGGAGTCGGAGTCTGAAAAAGTGACTCCGGCCACGTCTGATACGCATAATATCACTCTGTGCATGCGGGAAGTCGGAAATTTCGAAAGTCAGAAATTTCACTTTACACGGGCGCACCACGCGTGTCGCGTTTAGCGAATATCGCGAACATGAAATAAGTACGGCGCGATGTTATTTGTATTCAACAACAGAGATGCGCCGGAATGCAGCAGTGGTTCTGTGGTGTCACGTCACGGTGTCAGTGATATTGTTTATTTATGCGTTTTTGTGACTCAAATCACGAAGAAACACGAATACAGCAAAGAAAAACAACAACATCAAAGAGCAGAAATTAATTTCATGTTGTTGAAAATATTTAAACATCGATCAGAAACTCCGGCTAGCAAATTGATGATTGTGTTGTAACATGTTTGAATCACATCACAAAGGGTTGGCGAAAGACCATATGGGTCAATCCTCAGGCAGCCCTGTTGCTAGCACAAGAACTGCTTAGTTTCATGGTGGAATTGGCAACGATGGGCAATTTCCACCAAAAACCTCATGCCATTGGACCGGTGCAGCAGCATATGGTACCATTTACTGAAGGCAGTGTAATGTCTATTTTGCCGGCAGGTGAGGATAGCAGCAGCAGAAGGCTTGGTAGAAAGGAAATAAGTATAACTAAGTAAAAGATAAACCTACAACCCTAAACGTAGCCCTAAGCTAACCTAACTTTCTAATGCTAAGCTAACCTATCCCTAACCTAACGCTAACCTAAACTAAGCTAACGCCAACCTAACCCAAATTCTAACCTACCTAATCCTAACCTAACAACCCTAACCCATAAAGGTAACCTAAACAGAGCCTGGAAAAAAGCAAAGAAAAGAACAAAAGAAAGTCGGCAAGGCGAAATTCGAACCGCCAACTATTGGCATAGCAGCCGTAACACATAACCATTACACCACGAGGAGGACAGCGTGTTCCTGATAAAGTGATCTTTTTCTTTGCATTGCATCATGCCATACGACCGAATGTTCGACTAGCGGCACAATAGCTCCAGCCGATCTGTTGCCGCCAGCATTTTGGCAGTAAAATAGACACTACCTTGCTTTGCTGAAATCACAAGTGCCATTGGGCAATGAATGGCAACTGAACTTGAATAAGATATAGATTCTGTTTGATCTGAGACTGAATGAGATCTTAGGTCTGGGGCTGAGGCTGTTTGGTGTTATGTGAAATCGATTTCCTACTAAAAAAATTGGAAGTGGCTATGAAACTGCCTGTGGGTCTTCATATTTAAAATCTTATGTGACTGCACTGCCTAGCATGACTTGGTTTGAATAAAATGGGAATGCTCAGTTTGTCATTCAAGCGCCACAGTCCTGGTAGCATAGCAGATGCGTTTAGGTCTAATGTGCCAATGTTTTTCGGTTTGGCTCTCACCTTGGCGACTTTCGTTTTGTTGGTAGTAGTTTAATTTTAGGTTTAGGCATTAGTGTTAGGTTAGCATCAAATCAGGTTAAGGTTAAGGTTAGGTTTAAGGCTTGCCTTTTTATGTTTAGTATATTTCTATCAAGCCTACTGCACTCTCGTCATGTGTTACTGTCATGTTACATCATGTGGCGGTCGAATAAGGTTTAAAATAAGAAGATCCTCAGGTGGTTCTCTAGCCACTGCCAAAAAAATTTGCTGATGGATTCAAAACCATCACCTGTCACATTAACCACACATTTGTCAAAACTTTTAATGCCACATTGGACCATCATGCACCATACCGTTTTGCATTGTCAAGAAAATAACAACACACATTTCAAAAACCTTGGCTCACTAAAGGCATTTTAAAGTCAATTGGAACCAAGAATAAAATGTTCAAAAAACAAATTAAAAGCAGTAAACCACACTTAATTGAACAATACAAAATCTATCGCAACAAATTGTCACATCTAAAAGAATTATCTAAACAAAACTACTTTAAATCTATGTTTAATAAGTACAATAACAATGTTAAAAAAACTTGGTAACTTATTAATAACATAATAACACTGAAAAACAATTCAAAACACAACACTCCCCAAAACAATAGACCAAACTCCAAGTCTAAATGTGAAGAACTGAATGCATTCTTCTCAAATGTAGGCAAAACGACTCTATATTTCTACCTCCCACTGATGCAAATGAGATAAACAATATTATTAGACAATTAAAAATGAAACAAAACTGTCAATCTTATGATATTCCATCCAAATTCCTCAAGCTAGCCAATACTGTTGTTGCTAAATGGCTTCCTGAACTATTCAACAGATGTATTAATGAAGGTGTTTTCCCTGACTCTCTAAAAATTGCTTGTATCACTCCAATTCCCAAAATTCGTAATCCTCAATCCCCATCAGATAAATTATTTTGTAGCTACTTAAGTAATAGGAAACAATGCACCAAATTAGGTGAAACAAAATCATCTTACATGTCTATAACTTGGGGGGGTTCCACAAGGTTCTGTACTTGGGCCTTTGCTTTTTCTTATATACATAAATGATATTACTCAAGCATCTTCATTTAATACCACAATGTTTGCTGATGATATTAATTTACATACAGTATGTCTGCATCCAATGTTAGAACTTTGCAAAGAAAAGTTAAAGATAAAATTCAAAATATTGACCACTGGATTAGGGCAAACAAACTGTCAATTAATTACAACAAAACCAGTTACATTATATTAAACAGACCTAATGATACTGCCATATTTAATATCTCTATTAAATGTCAACAAATTTGTGAAAAAATGACATAAAATACCTAGGCATCATCCTTGACAACAAACTTAATTTGAAACCACATATTGCTAAGTTAACCACACAAATCTCTAAATCATGTGGGATATTATCCAAATTAAGACATTATACAACCCAGCCTGTATTAGAAGCTGTGTATAATGCATTGATACACCCTTATTTAAAGTATGCTGTCTTGAACCTGGGCAGGGCATCAAAAACTACTATTCAACCTCTTGAGAATCTACAAAACAAAGCTGTGAAATTTCTGAAAACATCCAGCAAAGCCACTTTGGATGAAATATATATACAAAATAACATTCTGACAATCAACAATCTATTTAAAATGTCTGCTGGTAAGTGTATGCACTCTTATGAAAACAATCAACTTCCATCACATTTTAACCAATATTTCAAATCTATTTTGACTGTTCATAAATACCCCACCAGACTTGCATGTTCAAAAAATTTCTTCTTACCCAGGGTAAACTCTTCCCAAGGACAATGCTCCCTCAAATTCATTGGACCCAAGGTATAGTCAGAAATACCTGACCATATCAAGTTTTGATCTTACTTTGATTTCAAACATCTGTTCAAAAATTTCCTACTCTCTGGGCTTGTTGGTGCAAATCAACAAAAGGAATTTGTTTAAACTCATCTTGTATTGTCCGTTCTGTGTGATTTGTATAATTTTTTCATTATGTCTTGCTAGATATTTTATATTTAAGAGATACTGCAAAGCTTCCCTTTATAATGGGGTTCATCTTCTACATATGTCTGTCATTTGATATTTTCCACCTTGCTGTTTTTTTTTATGTCATATAAACATTTGCATTGTCAAGCAAACGTAAATCAATTTCAGTGTTTGTTCTCTCCACACCTGTAAATTGATAATCTCATTATGGGACTGTGTGTACATAGGCGTGCACTCATCTGTAAATATGTTTTTTTTTGTTTTTTATCACCTTTTCTTTTCATTGACTATGTATAATAGGACTGAAAGCTGTATTGCAGGGTTGGTAGACTAGATGACCTCATGGTCTTTCACCAATCCTTTGTGACAAATGAAACAGTAATTGTTAGATGCTTGTGTAGAGGTTTGCTTTAAATAATGCTATAGTTTCCACATTAGCCTGTGGTATACGCAATACTGTGTGACCTATTGACTGTGCGAACCGTTGTTTTGTTGCAAAAAAAACAATATACTTACTTTGTGGAGACTAGTTACATGAATGAAAACAAGTTGTATGCTTACCTATTGAAGATTTAATCAGAAAGTCTATTTTCTATTGGATCCAGAGAACTTTGCTCTAAGCTGTAAAAATTGAATTTGCAACTGATTTTATATGAAAAATTTACAAATACAACATTCTGCTAAACTTAGTCCTTGACAAAGGTGGAAGAAATCAAGAAACTAAGGTTTCCTCAGAATATGTTACCGTATAGTGGAGACTATGCATGGGTAGCTACAAGCTAGGCTACATAATAATTCAATATGAAGCATACTGAGGAGTAGACATTGTGATTGAAGAATATCATTCGTTATAAATTGCGATACAGCTACATCTTGTCAGTGTGCTTAAAACTTGTTCAACTAATCTAATACTTCATTCTACAATCTACAGTACATGTGTCAGCTCTGCAAATACACCAAGCATGACTAAAGATTTTATTGTCTGAAAGTGTTTGTTGTGCAATTGTACTAAATTATTATTCATGCTTCAGTTTAATTGGCTGCAATTGTTTACTTATTAATATTCTGGAAACATTTTAATTGTTTATAAAAAATAATTTTGTTTTTACATCAGATTTTTGCAACTTAGCAGCATTAACTAGTAAAACAAAAGTAAGAGGTACTTTTTATTAAGGCAGTGCCTAGTTTGCTGCCAGGATGGCAGCAGCAAAAGGCTTGGTAGAAAGGAAGTAAATATAACTAAAAGATAAACCTACAACCTAACGATAAGCCTAACCATAGCCCTAAGCTAACCCTAATCCTAACCTAATGCTAAGCTAACCTAATCCTAAGGTAACACCAACCGTAACCTAACACTAAGGTAACCTAACACTAATTCTAACCTAACCCTAGTCCTAACCTAATAACACTAACCCCTGAAGGTAACATCTAAGTGGAGCCTAAAAAAAAGCAAAGAAAAAAAAAACGAAAGTCGGCAAGACGAGAGTCGAACCGCAAACCATTGACATAGCAGCCGTACCACCTAACCATCACACCGCGAGCAGGACAGCGTTTTCCTGACAAAGTGACCTTTTTCTTTGTATTGCGTCATGCCACGAGACCGAATCTTCGAATGCCGGCACAATAGCTCCAGCCGATCTGTTGCCGCCAGAGTATCGCTGGTAAAATAGACACTACCTTTTATTAATTTCAGATAACCTGCAACTTAATTCAAAATTGAGCTAGTAGCATTAGGATTAATTTTCAACTTCACTTGATGATGGAAGTACAGCATTGTTATTGAAGAGTCATGCCTTTTAAACTAGTATTATACTGCTGCTGTTAATGTGCAGATGTGTTTGCATAAAGGTATGTACTGTAAATTAATTAAATGTTTGATATTGTTGGTGTGTATTTCATTGTGAATTGAGCTAGTCAAGTTCTGTTATATATTTTTTTAAGTATAAATATAGCACTGCTGTGGACAGTAACAAGTATGGGAAGGAACAACCTCTATTCCACAGATAGTAATCCAATGTGTTGCTGGCAGTGGAAATACAATAGGCCATGCTTGTTACACTAGGTATCATCAATAAAGTAGCTGGAAAATCCAGTTCCTGACATTTATATGCGTCTGAATTTGTGTGGAAATATATATTCCACAACCAAGATGGCTTATTTGTTCCTTTTTGTCCAAGTGCCTTGTAATCAATCTGTTTCCTTTCCTTGCCCAATCTTAGCACATGCACTGCCCCTCAGCATCATCTATAATTCTATGAAACAAGATAGATCAGTGTTTTATAAATCGACTTTCCTGAATATAATTGATTCCAGCTATTACTATGAATTAATGGATTAAACACAAGCTTTCACACTGAGTTGATTGAATGTAGATGATTTTCAAAAGATTATCATTCCAGTGATGTACTGTAGTTGAAACTATAACTTCCATGACTGAGACTTGACTAAAGATTGAGACTGAGACTTCAGAAATGAAAATTTGTTGGCTGGTAACTGAAACTTAATGATATGTATGGTGTTAAAACAACATTTGCTAGAATTTTTTATAATTTATCAGAAGCCATATATAGAGTTTGTTAACCTACATGCATTGTGTGTTGCATTGTTGAGTGCTAGAGATAAAATCCAGAACGTGCAATAATTTTTAAGTCAAAATTATATGTGGTGCAGGTAAAATATTCAGTTGTTTGCACTCTGAGACATGCAATGGACCTTGAATATCATTTTTATCTCAATCTCTATGCAACACAATTTCATCCCGTGTGTTGTCATAAGTAGAGCATAGAGTTTTGTTTGTTCTGTGGTTGCTTTCCTCAAGAAGCTGCATCTCAAATAGAATTTGATCTTATTGAAACATGAAATGTTGTGTGGATATTTTTATTTAAAATCTTTATATTTCTTTATCAGATTTAACAAGCCATTGGAATGAAGACAAAGCATGTATTTACAATGTTGTGGAAGCTGCGAAACATTCCTGTCTTAGCTAATTATTATTCTCGAACAGGCCTGCCATTTGTGGCTTGCAATCCATCACAGTTAAATGTGTGTGTGCCCAGAAACTGTTCATTTCAATTAACACAAACTGCTTCGAGCTCTAATGTCAGCTCAGATTCATCCAAAAAATACCAAAATCTGCAGCAAGCAACACGTGAAATGTTTTTGAAATTTTATCAGCGCTATGAAGAATATGTTGGGCTTGCTGATGTTCAGAATGCACAGCTCAATGTACAAGAGGTTATTAAGCTTTTTTATTTGTTTGTTTTATAGCTACATTATTTTATTTCTTGGATCTATGAATGTAAAATCCATACTTTTAGCTCAGACAGTATCCCTTTTGACAGTGTGTTTAGTGATGTTTGTTAAACTGACCTTGTTTTGGTTAAATTTGTACTACCTGAATTTTGCATCTGCAAATGGAAAGTGTATACCTGTAGATTGAATAGTGTTCATTTTTAGAAAGTGTATAGCGAAGATTTGATCAGCCTGTCTTGCTGTTGTAACAGTATGTGGTTGTTAGCACATTATCAGCACAACTGGTGTGGGGCTGCAGTCTGGGAGTGCTGCATTTGGACAGCAAAGCTCAGGGTATTGTGATGTGTCTTTATATTTATTAATTTATGCGTTTGGCTCAGGCACGTGGTTCATACATAGGGCAAGGGTGGCCAACAGGTCGATCATGCCTGATTTTGCATTGGATTGACGAGATACCTGAAAAGAACATTTTTCAATCAATATTCCTTTTTATTGTATTTTATGACATTTTCTACTTGTGAGTTGTGACTTTATTACTGACTGGTCAATCGCGCGTGATCAAGAAATTGTCTTAGTCGATGCCAGTGGAAGACAATAGGCCACGCCTGTCAAAGGGGTTAGTCAAAGAATACTGTACAAAAATTCTGAGTTGTGGCACATCAAGGATAAGTGTTACTCAGCATGCACAGGCAATATTGAACAGTAACAAACACTGAAACAATGCAGCAGAAACTGCTTCATTCAGTCATCGTCATATAGGAAGCTAGAAGTGCAACACAACACTTGTCATTAGTATTGATGGAAGAACCTTGCAGATGAATAATGACTTTTTTTTAACTAGTAGCTGTTCGCAGCTCTTTGTCCTACCATGTGAATTGCACTTGATTGATTTGGGTTAGCAGTAGCACAACGGTAAAAAAGTGGGCAGCAAATATTATTTTGTATTAATCGTTTAAAATATTTGTGTGCAGTGTACAATCCTGTGTAATGAATGCTGTTTTTTCTTCACTGAGACGTTTTTGTCACTTTTCTCTGAGACATTACAGTCATTTGTCTCACAGTTGCATAAAACTCGTAACAGTGTTCATTAGCCTATACTTTTAGACATTCTGACTGAAAATGACTTACATTTTGGTCTGACCAAAAAACAGGAATGCATGTATGGATATTTTAAATGTTTTGCTTCATTCATGATGTTCAGGGGTCTTTGTTTACAAAAAAACACTGACTTGTCAACATTACTTGTTTGGGATGGGTTCTTCACTCAGCCAGTTTTTGCATCCCATTGTTGGTTAATGGTTAACCATGTGTTACTACCGACACAATGTTTAGTAAGTGTGTTCACAGAAATAGTTTTTGTCAATAATGTTGCACCAGAAACAAGTTTTCAACCAGAATACCAATGTCTCTCATTACATGATACACCATCTTCCTTGTTCAGGCAGAAACAAAGTTTCTTCAAGCACGTGGTTTGGAACGTTCAGTGATGCGTGAAGTCAACGCTCTGCGTAACGAACTGAAGCGGGTTCGTGAGGAGTTGGCCAACGTTAGCTACTCCAGTCCTTTATATCCACGCCTTGCGAACGAACAGTACGAGTTGGTCACCCGAGAAGAAGAGTAATGTTGAGTTTACTTGTTTGCATGTCTTCCCCATCAGTATTTGCGCTTAGTTTTATCAGAGGGTGTGAATTGCATTGATATCAACTTTCAGTTCTTCAAAATGTGTTTACTGCTAGTGCTTCGTCATATGCGCAGCTACGTTTCAAACTTAAGTAGTTCCATCGTAATGTTTATATATATGGTTTTGTTGTGACGTTGTCAAATGTGGAAAGTATCGTAATTACGGTGCTTAAGTTAAAACATGGCACACGACTCATTGCAAACGTATCAAATGGTTCTCGTACACATCTGGAACGATTGTCGGCATCCGCGAACACTCAAAAATACATTTGGACCCATTTTCCATGGAAAATACATGCGGAGCCGTTAAACCTACTGTATTTGAAGACTGAAATGAAAACGACATTGCGTATTTCGTTATTGTACCTGCATGTCATATATCAAAAGATGGATTTGTGAAATGTGTTGCATTTGTGAAAACGATTTGGTCAAAACGGAATTCTTTCTAACACAATTAAATTATCTAAAAAACTAAGATAAAAGAGTGACATGTAATTGTGGAACTGCTGGTTTCCGACCTTCAAAAATGTAGCTGCAAGTTGTTCAGAACTACTGGTGACAACCATAGATACAGCCAAGATATTTTCGAGGTGTTTGGGGCGGCTTAAGGTATAGAAGCGTGAAATTTTCATTCAGTTTTTGTTCAAAGTGTCGATGTAGCATTACTTTGTGAGGATTTTGGGATTTTAAGTGGACAAAACCAAGTCACCTACTGTACCTCTAGCCACGCCAAGACGACAATTAAAGATTGAACGCTGCCCAGTGAAAACATTTGCCAATTGACTTTTCCGACTGGTTCGCTACTAACGTCACCACAACGCTCCGATTATCATCGGCATGGCGTTTCTAAAGAAAAAGATGAGCTCAAACCAGCTATGATTGTTTGATATATTAAGTGATGAAGCAAAGAATGGCTATTTTGGATTGTATGAAACAGTTGCTTACAAATTTCTGGTTCGCTTAGGGTTAGCGTGTTTTTTATTGATGGGCGTCGGTAGAGGGGCCAAGGCCACGCCTACATTTTGATCTTTTACTATTTAATTTTCAGTTGAAAATGTTTTTGCTTAGTTTCGGAGTTGGTGAAATTTCATTTCACTGTTGGCTCCCACCCTGGAGAAAAGTCTTTTGGCCACCCTCTACAAAAATCTACTGTTGACTCACCCCTAGAAAAAAATCTTTCCGACACTCATGTTCTTATCAACAAGTTCTTTAAGAGTTAACTTCACAAATCACTAAAAAGACGGATTTTGATGTGGTTAGTTTCTTCAGCAAAGACGTTTGCAAATTTTAAAGAGTAACATATCGCCTGTGCGTGTCGCAGAGTGCAGAGCAGATTGGAGGTTGCTGAAGAAAAGGAAAAAGACGCTTTTCTTCAGTTATCAGCAGCTATGCGGAATAGTTATGAAAAAGAAAGAGCGAGAGTGGAGAGAACGAAAAACTGGTCAATTATTGGTTCAGTTGTTGGGACGATCTTGGGTATGTGGCTGGTTTTGCGATGTTCGTTGTGATATTTACTTAAATTATTATCAACTGCAGCGAATTTGACTCCTTTAGTGACATTCACTGAAATCTCAGTAAGGTGGCAAACTTGCACAACGCGCTTATGATTACCGGCAGAGATTTGGTGTTTTCAAGCATGTTCTGGGGTAAGATTTGAAAAGGTTTTCTCTGTTTTTGTAGCATCAGGGCAAGATTTCTGAAAGTTTTTTTGCCATGTTTATAGACTATCTCTGCAAAGCGACTGTTTTGTCCACTTCAGAATTGATTGATTTTATATTGTACGCATGCAGTGCAGGACCGTAGCCACGGGGGTATTCGGGGACAGTGCCTACCCAAATTTTGTTCTGCCCAGAAACTTTTTAAGCATATAATAAAAACAAAAATATTTCCCCCCTAAAATGTGCTTCCTCCTGGTTACGGGTCTGATGCGATGAACGCTACGGTGAGTGCTTAATACCTTTCTTTAATTTCGTTAAATTTTTCGCAGGGTTTTTAGGTTCGTCGTATGTTAACAGAATGCGAACCAAAGAACTAAAGCAAATTGTGGTAGATCAGCAGGACAGCAGTGAACTGAAAGAAAACGTGGATAAGGTGAGGTCACCAGTAGAGAAAAAAGCCGCTAAAATGGCGAAAGATTCACGTTTTGTTTCTAACCTGTCGTATCCACGTTTATGCGACGTCAACAGATCCGTCGCCAGGGTTTCGTTGCTTAGGGGCCATCAGAAAAACACCAGGGGTACATCCCGCGGGAGACTGAAAAAGGGTCTCACTACTCAAATAGGCCCAATTTTACCAGGTTCTCTAAACAAGCAATTTTAATCACGAGTATGTATCTGCCGTGACGTAGGTAAAGGTGGGTGTCCATTGGTGCGGATAACAATCGTGGAGCACTGTATTTTTTATGACAAATGAAACAAACAAACTTTTTAGAAATGTTTGTTTTTGAATCGCAAGTAAACGTTTTCGGTTGCAGCTTGATATTGCAATCTGTGTTTCTTTAACGTTACATTAGGTTGGTGACATCATATCTTGGCCGACAACGCACACAAAGGTGCTTCATTCATGGCCTTGCATGACAACGCTCTCCTGCTGTTGTCCAGACTATCATTGAGAAAAGTTTTGTTGGTAGACTATCATCGAGGAAAGTTTTGTTGGCAGACTATCATCGAGGAAAGTTTTGTTGGCAGACTATCATCGAGGAAAGGTCTGTTGGTTTAAGGTTAGTGTAACCAGGTGGAATAGTTGCGTGAGCACGCGCTACCAAAGATGGTGGTATGGGTTCGATTCCCTATCGGGTCACACTTGTGACCTGCCCAGCCTCGTACTCAGCTTTGATGGATTAGTGCAAGGAAACGCGTAGCGGGCGGTGCTGCCATTGACTCGCCAGCAACGCAACAATCACTGCGCGCAAGCAAGTGAAGATGGGCGCCACAGACCACTCGCAACACTCTGAAAGCAGTACAAAAGCGAAATAATATAAGAAAGATATACTCGTTTCACAAGACGTTTGCGGGCTGACGAACGGCAGGCTACATGTTTCCAGGCGTGGCTCAAAGCAGTGCAAAGAGGAATACTAGAAGGAATAGCCTCTGGCTAAGTTTGAAGTTACAGAAGCGAGGAGAGTGTTTTTAAAGTATTGCGTCGGATATCGCAGAAGGCCATCTAGTGGTGGTGGAAAGCATGAAGCTCTGGGATATTTGTTCAAAAAAGTTGAGTTCAAAGAGATTTCCCAGAATTTTCTGTTGTTCTTCAACAGTCATTCAGTCTTCAGCAGTTATTCACAAACATGTCCGGGAATCCTACATACACGCACTAATTCGATGTTGCAATGTAACAGCACTGCAATATGGCGCAACGTATCCAAATGACGAAAACTTTGGTAGCTATGTAATTTTTTGAAGGCACACTCTCGCCATTCTCCTGTGCAGTGTATATACCTTTATAGAAGCTAAAAAACATCGCGTGGCTTTGAGATAGATTGCTAGGAGTTGAAGCAACTTGGCCACACGTTTCCGTTTTTTTAGACAAATAGTACGCTATATGCCTAACTGCTTGAGTTTTATCAATAGAAAGTAGATGGGATTATTTTTTTTTTCTTGGATGTAAATTATTCAAATTTGGATCTCTGGATCTCTTTACGTGCTGGATTCAATCACAAGTCGTTTAAAAAGAGCAAGTACACAATTATTAGCAATGGGTGTATTTTTGCATGCGATGTTCGGGGACACAGAACTGAACCTAAATATGCAATACTTTGCAATTTACAGTAACTCTGTTCGGGCAGACGGAGCAGAAATCACCTTTGTAATTATTTTGCCGTCTCTGACATTTCCAGGGGGTTGTGGCCGTGCTGTTTATATTAGGACTTTGTGCTAGTTTCAATATAATGCATGTACGTAAAGCAAAATTAAAGTGGACCTACCTCTTGTTTCAAAATGTAGTTATGGAGGCAGCGAGCAGGTCGAAATTTGCAAACAGCATTTTTTTGGCACAGGTATTCCGAGAACGTCCGTCACATTTTTTTCACCAACATTGCATCCCCTAGTTGCACTGCTAGCAGTCGCTTGTTATTAATACGGAATTTTAAAAGGTAACATCTCAACTGCGGCCCTCGGTAGCATATTTCCAAACGTAAACATCCGCTAATGTAACGTTTTGATGGCTGCGCAGCGTCAAATTCAAACCGTTTACGATATTTTGCACGATGGGCAAAAAAATGTTTTACAGTTCATGAATTTCATCCTTAATACAAAATCACTGCGACTCATAGTCAACTTATGCTGCCTCAGCAACTAGCCGAACAACATTAACAGTGCTTTACTTGCGAGATCCCCATCCAGCAGAACATATTCAGAGGTGTTATTTAAGCCAGCCAAACCTTGTTCCTTGCACCAATAATGACGTAAAAATGCAACCTTTGAAGTTTAAAGCACCTGTCCAGTGGCAGATATTAATCTAACCTCTTATTCATTAGCCTAGCGGACCAAGCCGTTTCAAAGAAACGTTGATAGACTGCTAGTTGAGTAAACAATCTTTCACTTTGAAACGTGCCTGTTGACGTCAAAAATAGGTAATGAATTCTAACTCTATCTTCAAATAAAAATGCTTTAGTTCTGTGCTTTTAACTCTTTGGGCCTGTTTTCGACGACTTGGGATAGGCACGGACTTCCACACGCTGCCATAATGCATTTGCGCAAAGAGACCGGCCAATTACTGTACATTATTATTTTTCGTTGTTTGATGATGCGGCTCCCATGACAGTTCGGCTTCTGCAGCAGTCTTGGGAACAAAATTAGTGCGTGAGCCACTGTGTTGCATGGTTTAACGAGAAGTGTTACGAACACTGAAATTTATATTACATTTTTTATCTACTTGCTAAATTGGGCAATTTCGCCTGTTGTCACATAGGTCATGAAACTTAAAAGGACAAGGTTATATTGAACGCAATGCGAAGCGTGCCTGTGTAAAGTTTTTGATTGTAAAGCGATGAAGTCGTTTTCATAATCATTGCAAAGGTAAAAATCTAACGTTATTAAAAAACGTGTAAGTTTCTCTTTCAAAGTAAGACCTTACACGCATTCCCAAGATAACTTGCATATTCCATCTGCCTTCACGTGGATTTCGAATCACAGTTAACTGTCAACGTCACCATCATCACTGTTAAATAACTGTTCCTTGGCTGCTCTTACATTTTGTTGCCGAAAACAGATCCTACCTTTCGTTCATGAGCGGTACAACGATGTCAAAGAAGAAATTGTAAAGCTCGAATCAACCTTAGTCACGAAACTCGTGCAACCCTCTTTGTCTGAAAAAGCAAATGGACAAAAGATTTCTGGCTACAACGAAAAAATGGCGTCAACGCTGTTACAGTTGCAACGGGTAAGCCAGCAGCGGGACCAGGGATGGAATTTTGGAGTTAACTGAATTCCATAATAATTCAAGATTCTTTTAGACTTCTGTTTTCAATACTACAGTGCTTGCAATCACATTAGCAGCAAGCTACCATGAATCCTACTGAAATCTGAAATGCGCTTGTTTTCCCGTAGTGTAACTGATTTGATTCGGTTAAAATTAACTCCATTACTAGTCGGACTGTTTATTCGCACGTCGATCAACAGTGTAAAGTTTTAACATGTAAACATTCGCAAAAAAGGAAGTTCAAATAATCGAAAGCACGTTTTTTGGTTGAACTCAAAAGTTTTCAGAAATAATAGTGCATCAGACTCATCAATGCAAGAAATAACGATGCATGGAACGTGTAAACGCTGCTGATAAGAGTCGAGCTCTCATCGTAGCTGGTTCCTACAACCAAAAAAGTTTCGTATGACACTTTAGAAGATTCGTAACAGTCACAAAATATTTCTGCGAATGTAGATTCATCCGGTCACATCTTAAACTGTTTTGTTTGTGATAAACTTTGTTATGTGTTTTGCGGTTGCAGACTACATGGTAATGATTCGAGTTTGCGGCACAAAACCCGCGGGTAGGTTTCAAACAAAAACCCTCGTGTTTTAAACCTAGATCCTCACTGTGATATTAGTTTGATGGATTGCGTGGCATTTATTTTAATCTCAAGACATTTGCGGAATAACAAAACTGATTAACTGAAAGGAATGACTCTTGCTGTAGTCAGGGGGTAACGACGGGGAAGGGGCAAAATTCCCCGGCGCTGAATCACTGCGGGGAGGGCGAAAAGTCTCAACAAAGTTCGAAGATAGGGGCACCAAACTCGTTTCTTGCCCCGGGCGCCATCTGAGCTCGTTACGCTCCTAGCTGTAGTTGCACGGTGTTACTGCAATAATGATATGTATGAAAAAACTACTTACGTATCAGTTTATATCACATTACATGGTGATCAGTTTGAATTAACGCGAATCAAGAAATATAATATTGTCTCAGTTTGCGACGTTGGATTTTGTGACTCAATATATCAAACTGTTGTTTCTTGCTGTGGCAATTGGAATACTGTAGATATTTTTGCTGATCAGGGCGGTTCTGCCTTCACTGCACAACCAAAAGCTTCGTTAAAACGATTTTACTATCTTCAAATATGTTTCCTGTGACCAGGAAACGCTCCTGACTCCTGAAATCGGTTCTAGGTCGAAAAGCTAATCGATACCCATCGAATTGAAAGTGTGTTGTTGACCACAACCGGCTGGTGTGCTCGCGACAACCAACGTTCAAACTTTTGCTGCTACACTTTTTCAGTGACTGACGGTGACCGCTGGAAAGGACAACAGCAGTTGAAAGCTAATTTTTTCTTTTCAAGATCATTCGCTATACGATGAAATAGAGTTGAACTTTCCTCTCTCATGCATTGAGTTGCGATAGGGGATAATTTAGTTATAAAATTGTTTGGTCCAAACGATTTTCTAATGGGTGATGTTGATGTGTAAGTATTTAGGGGCGGAGAACCGTCCCGGTCGGAAGATATGTTAGGTACGCCGAAAGGGGAAGAAAGATATTGCGTTTTCGCCAGCTGCGGTGTATTGCATGATAACGATTCCAGCTTTCGCTGCATTGCGGAAATTTATTGATGCGTGATGCATGTCCGAAGTTTGTGAAGAAGTTGACAATTACGGTTTGCGCGGCGATAATAATAATAATAACAACAACCAGAATTTGCACAAGTTCGGGTGCTTCAGGTTGTCGCGTTCTTTGCTGATTTGAAAACTAGACGCTTTCCGCTGATTAAAGATTCCTTCATTGCCAACTATTGCAGTAAGCGCTGATGTTGTGAAAGTTCTTTCTACTGTGCTGTTCTTTGTTCGAGAACAATTTTTGGTAGGTATTGCTCATTTGCGGAATTGATGGTCACCTGACAGTCTTCTAAATGAAATTTTGTTGTCCTAACGTCGCAATCGTTTGTTGAGATAAGTCTGACAACCCGAACACATTCTTCTGGATCCCACGTCAAGGCAACACTTAAAACCAATTTGGATTTGCTCTCATTTTTTCATTTTCTGTTTTTCAGGATGTTGGCCAAGTGCAAGCGCAAATGTCGCATTTGAAAACTCTGCTCGAAGAAAAGTCGAAAAAGAACTCTAGTGTCTTGCCCGAACCGAGCGAGGGCTTAACAAGCGAAAAAGCCGCTCCCGAAAACTTTGAAACAGCTGCTGTGTCTGACGAAGAAGAAAATCCCACGTCGTCTCGTAAGGCGTTCATAGAAATGGCCGTGTGGGGCGGGCTTATGACAGCCTTGTATTTCATTCTCAGTGTTTAGGGTCATTCGCCACTGCTATTCGTTTAACTGTCGGTGGATCCCTTTGTTTTATTTGTTCGTGTTTCAACGTCGCCGTCCAGCCACAACACATGTTCCTTTCTCTTCACTGCCTGGCAGTGGAACAGGCGACGGTCAGTGTGTTTTAGTGTTCTTGTTTCAAATACATCGTTTAAAGAGAGCACGCAGATGATTCGCGTTAATGCCAGTCAGGCCCATAGCCAGGTTTTAAGGTTGGACGGCAAAATACATCTTTAGGGAGGATAACTCTTTGTTTTTGTTATAAAACAAAATTTGGGGGGCACAAAAAAATTTAGGGCGGCACTGCTCCCGAATGCTCCCCCGTGGCTACGGGCCTGATTCCTGTGCCGTGGTTCTGGATTAGGTTTGTAATTCCACCGACTTCGCATTTGCAACAGTTGCGCGTGTTTTCAAGGCGACTGATACTGGTCAGTGGTTATGGTGGGCTCAGCAGAAACGGTGGGGTGATTTTACATTCTGATACAAGCGTCAGCATAACGCTTTGTCAGTTGAACCCGTGGTGCTGCAAAAAACGTGTAATGGTCCACGGCGGCAAATGTCTGTGTTCAGGATCGGTTCTGAGATTTGTGCGTGAAGAATAACACCATTATATGTGTAGCGCGAGCAAGCAATAATAAGAGAGATTGCGAGCATGATCTCTATTGTTGCTTGCTGCCACGGTGCGAAGCTTTGCGCGCATGCCGCTCGGGATTTCCGATCGTAACAGTAATACAAACTAAGGAAGATATTGCCAAGAGTTCACCGCAATGCTGATCAAATATCAATCCCCGACCGCCAAACATTGCTGCAAACTGTAACCATCCTCAGGTGTGATCGCACTGGAAATGTTTTAAAGGTAAACATGGCTGGAAAATACTTCACTGTGATTGACAGGTTTTATTTACTTAAACAAGATACAAAAGGTTATACAAATATCCAGTGGTGAATCTAAAAGAGGGGGTAAGTTGACGCTTCGGGGATTTTCTCACGCGCTATGACGTTCAGGGGGGTTTCTCGCGCGATTAGATCGACGTGACAATGATGGGGTATTGTCAACTTCCGAAACCGAACTTTCATCGTCTTCCATTTCGTTGTATAGCAGTGGCGGATCCAGACCAGGCATTTGGGGGCAGTCAAATAGAGGGGCACCAAAAAGGTCTTCTATTGCTTAAACACCAAAGGTCTGCGACAATCGTTGGGTGTCATACAAAAGTGGTTACCTTTTGTAGTCCAAAAAGTGGCTATTGTTGTTGGTCGAACTACGCGATTTTTCAAGGAATAACCACAGTTTGAAGGAGCTTGATATAATTCATTCAGAAAACGTTTGAAACGGGTCCCAAACAGTGGGTCTCATTTTTTACAAGTTACACATATCTCGTATATCTACAAAATTTATTTAAAAGGTATAAAAGCATGCTGCGCGCTAGTGTTTTCCACTGTTTTGTCTATCCGTTGCGATATCAGTGAAGAACAATGTCTGAAACGTATTCCCGACCTGGTTGGAAGTAGAATGGTTCTGTTAGACCTGGAAGTGAGAACTCGTATTCCACGATAGGACTCAAAAAGCTAAATGACGGTTGCGTTTCCAAGCGAAGCTTGTGCATGTACATGAAAAACTTATTTATTGCTGAAGTGACAATTCAGTAACAAAATGTGAATGAAAGGCATTTGCCAGGACAGTATTACCATTTTAAGCAGCTCTGCTAGATATCGTGAAAAACGATCTCGTAATCGCATGATTATGAGTGGATGAGTTTTTTGACGGAACTAAGCCCCTGACTGAGCCATAATGCAGCGTGTAAAAAGCTATAGATGTATACATTAGCAAACAACTTGCCGCTGTTTGAACAAAAATGCATTGAACGTGCTGCTCGATTAGCTCAAATAATTATGACCTAAGTATGCAATTGCGCAACTCCTCATTCAATATACAAGGACAACGCAGAGGAGTATTGAATTACTGCTAGGGTCGTAACGAGGTTAGATGGCCCCCAGGGAAAGAAGCAAGTTTGGCGCCCCTGCGATTATGTGAACGGGCGGATCCAGATTTCAGTAATATTTGGTAGTCAATTCTCATAACCGCTTCGCTACTGTAAGAGAGATGAAGTGTACTTCACAACCATGGGTGGCGGAACCTTTTTCAAAGTGGGGGGGGGGCACAAGTGCACGTTGAAAAGAAATTATAGCAAATTTTGTGGTTTGGATTGGCAACTGTGGTGTCACAAGCATTGAAATATGACGTCATTACATATACACCATATGAACGACTAAATTACGCTATTTTACTACACCACAACGAAAACGTACCGGTGAACCACTTGAAATTCAAATAGGCTGTTACAGGGCGACCCAGGTCAGCGTCACTTTGGCTAATCATACGATTCATTCTGACTGACTGAATAAAACCGTTCGACGCTTGAGCCACTGAAATTTCCATATTTAGCTTTCATTCTGGCTGGCATTATCGTTGTCCTGTGACGTTATGTTATGCAAAAATAAATGAGAAATTCTCATGATAACTTCTCCATTGTCGAGAAACGTGCGTCACAGAGAAATAATAACACCGCAGTGGCGGTTCTAACGGGGTGGGCCATGGCCCCCTGCTTGGACCCTTAGTTTTTTGTTTAATTTCAAGTTCGTTTGATTGACACATACAGCAGACAACTTTCAGCCAGCAAAATTTTAAACGATTTGAAGACTTTCTGGCGACGGTTCTGACGATATTCACAAGCCTAGGTCACCTGTGACATGAACGCGAAAGGCCAGACATGGAACGAAGATGTATGAACTGTGACAAGGCCCAAAGAAAAGAGCCCGAGTTAACAACTTAGTGAAGTGAGACCGTGGGTAATGGAACAAACATGCAAAGTAAGCAAGCTTGCGTTCTCCGATATAAATCCTAATCGAAGACTCGGGCGAAGAGCCCGCATGTCGGAGTAGCCACTGGGCCGTTAAAACACCATGAACACAGCTTAAAAAACAGGCAAAAATCACACAGCATTGATATCTGTCTTAAACACATTCAAAATCGCAACTTTTCATCTTGAACGCAAAAGTATGACTGAATACTCGTTCTACAACTGCATTAGATACCGGAATGCAAGACAAGACAAAACATATGTAGCAACTAGTAAGTTGTCCGTAAGGATGCCAATTGTGTTGCCAATGCAGAAATAAAATATAGCTATTTTGCGTTGTCAATACAAAAAAAAAAAAAATTGAAATTGATCTGTCAAATATTTCATTTTGCGTATAAGATTCAGTAAAATTTCACTATTTGAATGGTGTTAAAACACTTGAAATAACCCAAATTTTTTAATGGTGTGGCATGGGTGTCGGAAGAGGAGCAGGAATTTGAAAATTTCAGCAAAAATGCTGTTTTCTATTTCGAGTGATAAAACCAAATTTCACCACTTTTGGCCCCCCGTAGAAAAACATTTGTAAAATCCACTAGTGGCCCCCCTTGAAAAAATTCCTTCCGACGCCCATGCACACAAGCATGTAAAATGACACCAAAATTGTATTGTATTTCAACATCTGGCAGCACTGCTCAACAACACAAATACGGTAAGCAATCCATAGCAGGGTGACAGACTGTGCACGGTGTAATCCGCCAAACAATTATGAAATCCTGCCAAATTACAATATGTTAGAAATAATATCGACAATATACTACCAAAATTCTGCAGCGTTTTTTTCATTAAACGATTTACTTTATCACTGGACCCAATACTAATTGTGTTACTTAAACTTACGATATTTAGGCAAAAAAATGGGGGGCAAGGCCCCCCAGAAATAAAAGTGGGAGGGCATAGGCCCATGCGGCCCCCCGGTTCCGCCACCTATGTTCACAACACTGCTGTGACAAAACAATGGACGATGAAATGACCATCAATCGCGAATGTTGTTTTCTGAATTGTACCAAATCATGGTGAATAAAGTTACTATCGTAGGTTTTAGGGGGTGATCGCCCTCCCTGCATCCGCCCCTGGTTGTGAAGTATACTTCATCTCTCTTACATTACTGAACCTGTAATGAGACTTGACTACCAGTGGCGTAGCCGGTACAAAAAATTTTGGGGAGGAAAACATTTGACTTTGGGCGAACAACAGTATTTTTGTTTCGGACGCTGCTTCTCAAAGCGCAAAATGACTAGATATGCTAAAAATTTGGAGAGCGAAGGCCCTCCTGGCTTCGCCTGTGTTAACTACCAAATACCACTGAAATCTACCCCCCTAACCTTACTGGCTAGATCCATCCCTGGTGTGAAATTATATATTTGAGACACAAAGGGTTGGCGAAAGACTATGTGTCAACTACATACCCTGTAGCCAGCCCTACTTTTGACACGAATCTATACAAAACTGTAGACGTTTCAAGTGAAGAGAAAATGATGTGACAAATTTCAATGATTTCAACATCAGACAGGACTTAGAAACAAAGCACAACATCAAAGAAAAAAAGCAGAGGCTAAAAAGCAAGCCTATGTGCAGTGAGGGTGAGGTGAGCATGAGCACCAGGGAGGGTGAAGGACACCCTACTATAGAAAGAAGAGGCACTATACAAACTTACAGAAAAATGGAAGAAACATGCGGATGAAGAATCAAGTGGGATATTGGCAAGAGAACAGGAAATTTTTGTATTGCTTTCAAAATGAAACAGATGAAAGAGTAAGTTTTCAGGAATTTCAGACCAAAGTTTGAGACAAATAGGCTATGCATTGAAAAAAAGGTTACTCAGAGATTGCTGCATTCTGGGTAAATGACATTTTTGCGAAGAAGCAAGCCTTGTTTGATGACTGTGCACTGATACACTTACCAAAGTGTTTAGGATGTTCAAAGTTATCAAAGAGATAAATTTGGCAAATGATAGTTTTAAATAAATCAGGAATTTTAAAAATTCGGGACTTACAATAGAGAATATTCGTTTCAGTTTTGTTGTAATTACTACAAGCTCTTAAAGCTTTATTCTGCAATTTTATTAAAGGAAGTAAAGTAGTTTTATTGGCTCTTCCCAATTAAGTTATGAGTCAGTAACTGCAGATAAGAATGAAAACCAGCAAAATAAACAGATCTGAGCACTTACCTGATCTCAGCGCGTTTTACTTTGACCAAATTACCACATCGTGATTTATACAGTCGTATTAGCAAATTTTCCATGAAGGAGCAAGCACTGCTAATATCTCCTATCCTCGTGGTTGTGGTGAATCCACAGAGAGCGATTGAGGTGTCCTCCCGCAAAATTCAAGAAAGTAACCTTATTCTCCTTGTAGGCCTATTTGCAGAATTTGGAAAACAACATATCAAAACCAATTCTCAATCATTCGCCATGTTAGAATTGCCTTCTTCATCGTTTGAGCCAGTTCCTTCAATCCACTTCTTGGCCGCACTAGATCTCAGGGCAGATGTTGAACAGCCATTCAATTGTCTCATCATCCAGAACTGTCGCGCCGTGCAGTCCATGGTGAGGTCGATGGGTTGGACATTCGAGGACAACATGGTCACTGCTTGTTCTTCTGCACCACACTCACAGGCCGCAGAGGGGGCCATACACTGTTTGTGCAAGCAAGAGCGGAAACGTTTGACACTGGTGCGGAGGTGGTTAAGCAGAACCCACGCTGTTGTTGGAAGGGTCATTCCAGGAGGGTGGGTGATGCCGGTGTCGGGAATGAAAACACAAAGTCTTGTAGTGTTGTACAACCACCCGCATTCCTCTGGTGATCCGCCCAGAGTGCTGCACTTCTAATGTTCTTCTTTCGTATACATGAACAGGAATACATGTTGGTCAAAATTTTGATTGTGTAAGGTATTCCAAAATAGCAGGATTGTCCACCTCATTGATGTGGCACGGAGGTTTGAATTTGGTGCAATCATGCAAGATGTGGTGTGCAGTCTGCACCTTGCCACATTTACACAAATCTGAGCCGCACAGGCCCATTAATTTCATGTTGGCCGCAATCGGCCAACGCCAGTCCTCAGGCGGTTGACCTGAACCCAAGCATTTCTGGGGAGGTCGCAACCTGGTGGTTGTGGGCCGAATGCAGGAATGAAGGATTGGAGAGCTGCAGGGATTGGTGTGGTTGGTTCCCCGTTAATTGACAACAATTCCACAAAGGAGTGTAGAGGTTTCCTGCAGCAGAAAACGTTTAGGAGAAGGTTTTAGGCAGTGTTCCCTCTAAGGTGCGCAATTGCACAATGTCACCAGACAATTTGCGCAGTGAAATCTCATTCTCGCGCACTTACATTCCAAATTTTATGCCGTTTAAAAATCGCAAAGCCCTTTTACCGCAGGGCACACTTCAGTAGTTATGATTGCACATGGTTACGCAGTTGCATGCGCACTAAAGCAAACATTTGCTCAGTACAAAATTTTCTTAGAGGGAACACTGGTTTTAGGTACAGAGTTTCGCGTAAAAGATGTTTCGGATTGGGGCTTTAGTGTAAAGTTTCAAGCATGAAGCACTGCGCCTTGTCTCAGATGGGGTAATGCCAGATAGAATGGGCAAGAAGGAGGGAGTGCTTCGTAGGCAGACACTGACAACGCGCATCGACTCGTTTAAAGGTACATCGATGTGTTTTGTGTCAGCGCTGCGGCACCACAGTGGGGCACAGGACTCTGCCGGATGCAAATGCCAAGCAAGAGATTGTTAGAGTTTTGAAGGAAGCTCCCCAGTGTTGCAGTTGATTGCATCGCCTTGAACTACTGAGGCAAGCACAAGAGAAAGAGGCAATTCGGGCATTAACCAACAGGAAAGCAACCAGCAGCAATAGAACTCCCTCACTGAGTTCACTGTACTACTACTAGGTTGCACTATCATTGTATAAGTATAAGAGAATTACGATAATTCGCTTGTGGTGACCATCACAGTGACTTGTTACTCATGGGCACCATCTAGCGGTGACCATTTATTTACATGTGGCGCCATCTTCTGGCCGCCACACCAACCGACACCGGCCAGTCGCTTGATGAGTGCCACTCGTGACGAAACTTTCTTCTTGAGTGTGTGTAAGTGTGTCCTGAACGACAGAGAGCGATCCATGCATATGCCGAGATACGATGGATGTGAGTCAAACTTCACTGTTACATTGGGTTTTCGTTTGACATTCAGCTGATAGTTGGTTGAGCAGTTCTTCAGGTGGAAGACGGAGCACACAGTTTTCTCAACTGAGAGCCTGAGTTTCCGCTTAATCATGTAAGTGTTAACAACAGAGATATCGTGTAATAAAGCAAGTTCCGCTTCCCTAAATATGGAGGCTGAGATGGTCAGAGCGACGTCATCAGCGTACACGTACCGCGTGGCCGACGTTTCCGGTAAATCTCCTGTGTAGACTTCTATGTTGTTATCAGATGAACTGATGAGCTGTTGTGCGGCAGGCACACAATGGTTGTCCCGATTTGAGACACCATCCATTCCCACTCGGTGGACAGGTGAGCGCTGAGTGGACCTACTTCACAAAAAACAGGGGGCGCTAAGTAGCAGAGGTGGCCACGGTCCAGAGTGACGGAGTCCACTCCGGAAGTATGCGTTTTTTCTCGGACCCGGAACCGGTGTCAAGCGAAATTTCTGACTTCACACCATGTACACATGCACAGAGTAGCCTAATATTCTACATACCAAATACGCTGATAAAACTGATTATTACAGCTTTGGAATTCGTGGTTAGGTAAGTGCGTCGGATGAGGGTTTGGGTTAGGGCGAGAAACAGAAAAATAATTGAGGCCAACGACTAAGTCCGAAAATTTTCAATGGTTAAAGTTATTCCCATGCTACAGCTTGTTGTGGGCACCTAACATCTAACCAAAATGTTTTGATTTGCACAACACACATCAAAAAAGTAATTGCCAGACTTTAATTCTTTATTCCGAGAAGTAAAATAACTGAAAGACAAAAACAGGCAGTGATGTTGTCGAGACCGTAACCTCCGAGACCGAGACTTTGTCGTAAAAGCCGAGACCGAGACCTGGACCTGGAAGTTCGAGACCGAGACTCGAGACCTCACATTTGTCTGATGGTAATTAAAAGCTAACTCTTTAAATAATGCTGCAACAAAATATCTGGCGCATTGCCTAATATTAAGATAATAAACATCATCCGAAATTTGTGCAAACAGCCAAATACTGCAAACGTTCATTTTCACTTTCCTCTATAGGAATTTGCAACCTCAAACCTGTGGCCTTATTTACAAATTCCATGAAGAAATGCATGGGCATTGAAAATGTTGGCAGTGTTTAGAGGGTCTATGCATTTTTCACTCGAAAAATGTCGGTGAACCAATTGAATATTCGAGGTGTTTGCCGTTGGCATGCTTCAATTAATTTTTTTGACTCAGAAAAATTTAATTGTTTTGTTCGTTACAAAACAATACCAACCCTTCTGTGTAAGGACAGGAGGTGATGCCCTGATGAAGATCCCATGCTCTGGTCTCCTACTTAGTATTGAAGTAGGCCTATGTTATTTGAGAAAGTGGAGAAGAGGCGAATCATTACTTTTTATTTTAAAACAAGTAGAGTCGATGTAGGCGAGTGTATACGGCCCCAGCAGCACTGGTCAAAACAGCACAGTAAAGTGGTAACTCCAAGGGAAAGGTTGCTTTCCATTTATCAACTTTTTGCCAAGGTGTTTCGTCGCTTATATCATTTGCCAATGAAGTAACAAACTTTTAAAGTTTTTTATTATCTACAACTTACCTGTTTCACTTAGGGTTGCCAGATGGCCGGTATTTCACCGGCCTGGCCAGTATTCCACTGCTAATTTAGCAGAGGCCTGTAAAAGGCCGGTATTTTGAAATTCACTGCCTGAAGCCGGTATTTTGAAAATAAATAATTTGCCGTAACTTCAAAAAGAACTAACGCCGAATTTCTCAAATCATTGTGACTCTAGTAGTGAATCTTGTCAGGACAGTTCTTTCAGCGAAGTATATTTCCTGCTGTGGACGCAATCCTTCGTGCGATTTTCGCGTCACGCACACACCGAAATGTAATGAGCCAGCCAAAATACAGGCAAATTTATAATTCTGGCTTAACATTACTGATTATCTCTCTGTTTTCCCTGTGCCGCTTACGAAATACGACACGGCTTAGATCTGGCACTGTTGACAAATAAAAATGGCCGGTATTTTTACAAAGCGCATCTGGCAACCCTAGTTTCACTACATTCTTTTTATTTTAACACTGGGCATCTGCACTGACACTCATATTTCTTCGCCACATATTTCGTGTATTTTGGCTAACAAAGCTTTGCCATTTTTGTAACGTTACCTACACCTTTCCTAATTACTTTTATCCTCACACGACAAGTAATTGATTAAGAATTCTCCAAAGATTTAGAATTAAGAGGTGATAAATTTAGAGTTTTAAAAAACGAAAACACTACTTTGAATTTCAAGAAGCAAAATTGTAACTAATTTCTCATCCATCCAAACTTGCTCACTCTGTCCAAAACAAGTTTTAAAAGTGTTGCTCGTAATTCTTCTGTTGACGGAAAGAAAAAAATATTTAGGTCTGTTGGAGTAATAGACTTTTTCGCACGAGTTAGGTTTCCACTTTGAACCAGCGAGATAATATCCCACCGCATGCTTTACTGCAGTGGCGTAGCGACGTTAATGTCGCCCGGGACCGACCATAAAAATGCTTCCTCTTTCCACTCCTCACATTTGCTTACAACAAAATAAAATGAGAGAAAATCATGTATCATGCTTATTATAACAATAAGGAATAATAAAGCATCTTGAACATCACAACCAAATACTCACAAACTGAAAAAGGACTTTTTTTAATTCTCGATTACGGGTCTTGCTTTCTCTATTTGTTATCCACCCTTTTCGTTATTATTTTTCCTATTTTTTCTGCCTTCTTTACGTATGCATGTATGCATAGCTAAAGAAATAGCATAGCTGGCACATGCTAAGCTGTGGTTCAGCGGGAAAGTTTTATTTTTTGTTATTGCTTGTGAATCAGTTGGCACCGTGGATTCGATGTGTTTTCCATGGCAACAACAAAGTGCACAGGGCTAATGAAACCCTGAAGCAACTTGGGTTTGCTTTTGTGCCTTACTTAGAACGAGGTGCTCGTAGTTTGTCAGTTTTTTTACAACTGCTGCAGATCTTTAGCAGGTAGCCATTGCCTTCATATTGATGATTTTTTCTTTCTCTGATAAAAAAAGTATTAGATGTTTTCGACAGCATTGTTAGGATGCAGCATGCTGCAATAGAATGAGCGAAGTTCAGGATTACTGGTGTAGTTGACTAGCAGTGAAATAGTGTAGCGCCTTCCCGCTGACTTTATGGCATTATGTATAATTCCTAGATTTGCTCTTTTTTATTGTCAAGTTTTTATGTTTTCAATTTTTTCATAATTTCCATATTTTTACGTTAAACTGATAGTCACAACTGTTCCAAATTTCCGTTTTTGCTGCCACACTTAGAGTTTTCGTAACACCGCATGTCGGTTAGAAAACGCAGAAAGGCCGTAAAACCTATAGCAGTAGGCTACGTCAGAGTAACTGATCAGCCATGACGCATTATTTGCCCTCTGTATAAAACTCGTATGAGCGAAACTTTTCCTCAAGAGAGTTTCGAGGCATTTTTGAACTTAAAAAAGCCTGTATTACGCAGAACAAAAAAAATTCACCAGCTTGTTTTAACAGAGTGCTTTGAAAAGCACTTCGAAAAAAATACATGGTTTTATTTGGCTTCACATAAATGAAACTTCTTGGCACTCTCACACCTTTTTGGAATAAGGCTATGGGTTTCATAACAAAACTCTTGGAAAAACAGTTCAAAGGTAGTCCTTAGCAAAATACTCCCAATCTCTCGTTGCAGAGATTACGCGCTGCGGTTTTATTGGTACATGCACATTTTTTATTGAATTCAGTATGAATTTTCAACGGAGTAGAGGGCAAATTGTTTTCTCCATCTCGCAAACAACATAACAACAAAGAAAGCTTAGCCACTGACCTCTTTGAACGGCTAAATTTTGAACAATCATTTTTAAAAAGCGTTTTTTTAAGGAACTCCTTCTTGCAAAAGGTCATAAAAATAACCTATGCAAAGTCTCGAGACGAAGAGCTCGAGACAGAGACCGAAATCCTTCGAGACCGAGACGAGACCTTCGAGACCGAGACTCCAAAAAACGGGTCTCGAGACCGAGACCAAGTCTCGAGACTCCATCACTAATAATAGGCCAGAAATTTCGCATGACACCGGAATGAAAAATTTGTTGAAAACCGGGTTCGGAGCCACTTTTCATTTTCTGCATTAGCAGAGTCTGTGTGGTCTTAATAGCTGTTATTACTAGGGCAACCGATTTTTTGACCTAAAAACTTAAAATTTTGACTGTATAATCAGAGGTTTAGGTACCCGGTATGGATCTGTAGGGACCCGATTTCTCTGATTCTAGGGACTCGATTTTCTCTGATTCTAGGGACCTGATGATAATATTTTCTGATTCTAGGGACCCGATCTTTAATTCTAGGGACCCGAATCGGGTCCCTAAAACACCATAAAAAACCTGCTTTGTAATTTACACATTTTGACTTTATTTTGACCTATCAATTTTCTGCGTTTGCAACTGCAAAATAATTCAGCCCTTAAGGGTTGAGGTTAACTCAGAATCATATTTATGCACTCTGCTTCGAAATTTAAAAAAATTTTGTTGTTGAACTTTGGTGATGGTATGTTGATATGCAGAGCTGGGCAGTAGCGAGCTACTGTAGCAAGCTAATTATCCAGTAGCGTCAGCAGGAGCGACGCTCTTTTCTGAAAGAAATAACGGATGCGGTAGCGAGCTATCACCATTTTACCGCACCGCTATTCGCTACTTTGGCGCGAGTGGTGGCCAAAGGAAAAAGTTCGCAAGAGCTCCTCCGTCAGCACACGTTGATAGTAACTGCTCTTCTCACTGTTTTTCGCTGATTTTGGATGATTTGTTTGCAGTAAGCTAGCAGCATTAGGAAAGATTTAGCTCAGGTTGCTTTTGACCTGATCGACAGGTTCCACGTTAATTCGGTAAAAACTCAGCATCAGCGACGAACTTAAAATAGTTGGGGCTTCGAAGCATTGGCTACTGCTACCGGTAAAGTTGCGTATGACTGAATTGAATGCTTGTAAAAATATGTCACTGGGTTCAACATTTCGCTGCATGTGCAACTGCAGCTTTTGTTTTGAAGCATATGTTAACATGATAGTTTTTGTAGCTTAGTTTGACTTTATTATATTTGGCTGTATGCATAACTTGAAGCAAACTTATAATTCTGTCTTGAAGACAGTGGCGTTGCCAGGTGGAAGGGGAGGCATCTGTTCCCGGGCGAAGCATTTTCAGGGCGTGGATTGGGGTTGGAATGTCACGTAACAATTACGAAATATCAAATGTTAGCGGATACTAGTAATTACGATTTACAAAATGTCGAATGCCACTCGCTGTTACCCAGTTTCAAAATCTCATCAAAGTCACCAAGGTTAGAAAACAGAACAATTATGAACCTTAGTGACGTTTGAAATCGTCGCTTGTGTCTCCAGCAACCAGTGCCCGCATGTGGTTTAACTCACGGTTGTGTCACAATGCTTTCAGATAGCCAGGGTTGCGAACTTTTCCACTTCGTTATCATTCTATAGTTGCGTCACAATGAACGGGAATCCAGCATTCACAGTACATGCAACTGTGCATGCTTGTAGCGCAGCGATAAACCTTAAGACTATGTTGTTCTTGTTACGACATCAGATCTGATGTTTAGGAAATAATTTGATCTTTGATGGTTTGACAAACTTCATGTTGAAATAGATTTGATGTGGTTGTGAAGGTAATTATGATGATTTTTATTTGTAGGATGTTTAAATAAATCCTGACTACTTTTGCAAACTTCTAATTGCAAATGGACAACAGCGTTGAGTAGGCCTATATTAGTTAGCTTATAACTGTGTAGGCTACTTTTCAGTTACTCTCAGGGACGCGCGGAGAGCGGGGGCATTGCCTCCCCTGTTCTTTCAAAAGGGAGGCAACGGGGATGGAGCTAACTTTTCATCACAGTATCATAGGGAATTTCATTGTTAACAAGATCTTGTTGAAACAAATTTATTGCAGCTATTCACGCACCCGCAACACTCAGAATGGTTTTCTACACTCTCTGTCATTATTTTTGAGGTCAACATTGTTGCTGAACAGAAACAAACGTATTGGTGAAGAATGTTTTGTTTTTTATAAGTTTGAATTTCAATTTAAATACTTTTTCTGACCCCTGCCCTACCGCTGCTTCGGCTGCTACCTGTGTCTTATGTAATTCCACCTGTAAACTGATCATCTCCACAGAAATGATTATCGAAATTCAGATCACAAAATTGCTAGCAAAACTTCTCACAGAGAGTCGCTGGCGTTAGATATTTTCTAGGTTAAAATATGTGGCACATTTAAATCATATCAGCTTTTTCATAAAATAATCGATCAATTTTTAGCAGCAAAAACCAGAAAACGTTGTCCGTGGAGTTAGATAATTGCAAGTAAAGCATCAGATTGCAGTGTTTCTTTTATTTTATGCTGCCACGAACGGGCTGGGTGGGAGCCCTAAACTGAGTTTGTCCCCAGGCGCGGGAAACCCAAGGTACGCCACTGCTTCAAGTGTCGTTTGTTTCTTTGCGAAGTGCTTTCATGTCTGTTGCTGCAACAAGATATTGTAGATAGAAATGCTGTTTGGAATCTTCGTAGTCGTATTTAATTTCGTTCAAACCAGCACGAAAAAAATCTTGTAACTTACCTTGTAATGAAATTTGGCTTTTCTGCTACATCGCACGTTCTTTTTCTAACAGGCGTCACTGCGTTTCTTTCACATTACAGTTAGAGATGGCACGGGCCGCTAACAGGCCAGTCTTCGAGCCGTCCGCTAAAGGTTTTGAAACAGTCCGCTAACAACCTTTTTGGCGGTGACATCATTCCGGGCCGCTGCGGTCTGCTCGCCAATAACGCGAAATTTTTGTTTTTTGCAAAGTTTTGAAACCTAACAATGAAATTGTTTGCTGCTGTTCTTTCTCTTTCACCGTTCTGCTCATATTCAGTTTCACTTGTTTCCGTGCAAATCAGTGAACCATGTCAAGAGTCAATCAAAAGTAGCAAACACTTTCATTTATAGTCTGTCGCTGTTGCCCAGGTTTAGGCTTAGGACAGGTGTTCCCAAACTTTCTCTGACCATGTACCAGGCCCGTCGCCAGGATTTAGCAGCAGGGGGCCAAAAACCAAAAAAGAAAGGCCAAAAACCAGACGAGGGGGCCACATTTTTAAAATACAGTATTGGGTGTATGCAGCAACCGGGGGGGGCCAAACGTGAAATGGGGGGGCACCGATTTCAAATGGGGGGCCGGGCACCATTGCCCCTCCCGCTGGCGACGTCCCTGCCATGTACCCCTTCAGCATTTCGATAGATGGGCATGTACTAAAATTTCTGATGACAAAAAGGTTGAGGAAAATAACAAAAATATATTTACCAATAAGCATGATTTTGAAAATAATATTCACAGATTAATGTATTGTATAAATATTTTGAAATGACATAGCCTATATGTAAACATATTTTTCCCTTCAATTGCTAACCTTACATGTACCCCTTCAGATAGAAAAGGTAGCGCTAAGGGTACATGTATCCCAGTTTGGGAACCCCTAGTTTAGGATAAGAGTCTAAGTTTTGGTCAGGGTTTAAGGTTTAGATTTAGGGTTTAGGTTTAGTATGTTACTACTAGCAATTGTAGTGCAGCCTAGTGCACGCTTGTCGTGTGACACGTTACAGCCGGCGGACGAATAAGTTTTCAAAAGTGAAGGTCCCTTGGCCGACATATAGTCACTGCCTTAAGACTACATGGTTTTAGTGTGCAAAGGACAATGAACTGAAAACTTAAGTGTTGTTACTTGGAAGTGGCCACGGAACCGCCCACGGATCTTCCTATTTCAAAACTTATTCGTCCATGATACCGCCTCGCATGACGCGGTTCGAATAAAACGGTCACTTTATCACTCAACTGGCATTGACGTGGTAGCCTAACGGTTGGTTCCATGTCTGCCATGTTGAGGGTTCGCCCCTTGACTTGGCGCCTTACGTTTTCGTAAGTGAATGCTTGCACGTTTCAATTCGTGGGACCAGTTGTTCTTTAGTTTTTTCAAAACTTTCCAAACTTTTCCTATTGGGGTTAGGTTTAGGGGTTAGCATTAGTTTAGCGCGTTAGCTTACTTAGTGTTACCTTTTACCTCGTTTAGTGTTAGTTCAGGTTAGGGTTAGGTCAGCGTTAGCTTGGGGTTGGGTTAGCTTAGAATTAGGTTAGGGCTACGATTAGGGTTGGGGTTAGGTTTACCTTTTGTGTTTACGATGTTTCTACAAAACAAAGCCTACTGCATTCTCCTCGTGTGTTACTGTCAGTGTCACGTTACGGGAGATGGCTGGATAAGGTTTCAAATTTAAAGATCCATCAATGGTTCTGCAGCCACTGTCTTGTTACTTGGCTTTTGAGGTTACGTTATATTACGGGCCACGGGCCGGAAAATAATTTGTGGTTTACCATAAACAGTCCGGGCTGGGCGGTTTCTTGTTACCTCCGGGCGGGCTGGGCTGCAAAAGTGCTGGCCCATGCCATCTCTAATGCAGTTAATTTGGGGAAACGTTATTTTTGTAAGCGTGGTCGCACGGGTCTTCACTTTGAGCTTCGTGCCTCGGATTGTGCTAAATAAACTTAAAACAACTAGATAATTACCTTTTTTCTAATCTGACGACTTTAGTCTTATGAAAAAAATATCGTCTTCGCGAACCGTGAATGACATTGTTATTACTCTAATAGTATTGTCTGTTTTCATAACCATTTGCATTTTCTTCGATGTTTACAACGTTTACAAGCTCAGCAAAAGTAATTTTGCACCTGTGAAAAACCAAACGTTTCGCTGAACAAAAAAATGCACAGCAACGTTGAATAAAAATCCCCAGTTTGTCCACTAAGCGATGTCAATCGTGAGCAACAATCTATGCGATTACAGGCATCCACTGTTCTCTTCAAGTAACACAATCAGTTGTTGCGCTACGTGTTTTGCCCAGATCGAAATGTATTTGATACAATGATACAATCCAACGGTCTTGTTGGGCTACCCTCATACTTGCAACGAAGCTGTTATATACCTAAGCACCTTGGAAAACACTCTTCAAAAACGACGAAGTTGAAACTGCAATTTTTTTGCGGATTAGCATTAACGCGCATACAAAGCAAAGCTTTTTTGTATTCCAAGGGTTACACTGCTTGTAAGCAAACCTGCTAAATGGTTGCGGTTATTTTTTGTACCGAAACATCTCGTTATGTTAATTATAATGTATCAAACCAACACTGAACATCCAGCAGTAACTTTTACAATGAGTCCAATGCGCAGAACAAATTTGCATTCAAATGTTTGAAGTTGTCATGCTTTTAACGTTGTGCACCAACCTTCTAGTTTTTGCGCACTTTGTTTTGCAATTTTCGCCGATGAAGTTGGACTTTTGATATTTTTCTTGCAAACATTTTCCTGAAATCACTCACCTATATATTTTTTTGCTCTCCTCTTTCTTCGCTTGAAACATTTGGAAGCATCTGCGTTACTTTGTGTTGTAAAAGGTATATTGCTAGACATCAGACTTAATTTGTAACATTCCCTAGTACTCCAATCGAAAATCAGTAATTTTCCCTACTAAAAAAATCTGTCTCCTGTGTGAAATTATTTTCGTTGAAGAATTTTACACTTGACTAAACGAAGCACCGAAAGCGCTTTATTTTTGTTTTCTGCTACTCATTCAACGTTCTTCTGTTCATCAAAAATCAAACAAGGCTACTTTGCCAAACACCAAAAGCTTTTTCTACTGTAAAACTCCCGTTGTATGTGCAATCGCTATGTTTATTGCTTCACAATCATTTCTTTGTTTTCAACATCAGTGATAACTGCTGAAAAAGTTCGCATAATCTGTGGACGTTGCCAAATCACAATTCCCGGTCACTTGAGGGTTTAGGTTTCCGAGCATGCTATAGCGCGTCTGCTCAATCTCCTACCGCTCCGTTTTGAAAACCAAACGTTCTGGTGGAACTACAGTAAAGTGTTCTCGTTGAGATGGCGGATAAATCACTTCGCTAAACTTGTTATCGTGAGTTTGCTTGAACATAATTTAAATCAACAAATATCACATTTTCGTTCTTTTAACTCTACACGCAAAGTTCGCAGTGACGAAAATTTTGGTTCATCTACGTTTAAATCTGACACAGCCCCACCAAACGTCAAGTAGTTGGGCTTTTTTTATCATTGCAATTTCGCTGAAAGTTTATTTGCCTCCATGTGTTTTGGTAAAAATTACATGACATCATATTTTTGCAAGTGGCCATCGCCTAGGCTAAACAAGCAGAGTTGGTGTTGAAAATTATTTTTTTGATTAACATTCTTACCTGACACAGCCACACATTGATTATTTTATCATCACGATCTTGCTAAAATTTTGATCATCTCAATGTACTAAGCCGCAAATCACATGATGTCGATTTTTGCTTGTGGTTGTCGTCCGAATGTAACACCAAACTTTGGATGCTACAACTTCGCATTAGAAAAAGAACTGTTTTCTGACCGCTTGGCTTTGATTTTCTTAGTTCTTAAATAAATTATTTGTGGTTCTTAGTGTTTTTTGCTTATTTTCATGAAAAAGTTTTGCAGATATTGCGAAAAAGTACGTATAGGCATTTAATGTACTGATAGGGAAACTTAATTTCATAAAGGAATAACAGAAATTTATGATAGGATATTTTGTATGAATAAGATTTCAGTGCTGTGGATGCGTAGAGGCACGTGAAATCGATGTCCTATGAAAATAATTAGCTTGACTGATTCGCTTGCTTGTCACCTTTGTGTGGACCCGTAGCTTCAATAAGCCTACAGATTTGTGCAAGTTTAAATCATCGCAAAAAGATATAAGAAGACCCGTCGGCAGACTCCTCGAAATCTTTCACAGCAAATCGAGAGGTTTCGATTGTTGATGTTCGGAGGTTTATTTTTTAGAGCTGATGCCGGCTGCTTAATGCGCATTGCACACCTTTGAAACTAAAGCATTCAACACTTAGGCTGCACTTTCAAAAGCTGGAATGTTAGGGAAAGTGTGGTTGGTCAATTCGCTCTCAAATATCTAAATAACAAATCTTTGAACGCAGGCTATAGAAACTACGCTCTACACAAAACTACTATCGTGAATGAAACAAGGACCCCAGCTTAAAATACAAGTAGTCAGTAGTTTGTTCCGGGGTTTCACATGAAACATAGATCAACATAACATTTTACGAAAATCTAAAATAATGCATAAAAATTTCGTGGGAGGCTTTGATTGCTCGGTTTGTCCCCCACCCTGGTTGAGGGCCTAATTCAATTTACACGCGCATTAAACTCTGTGAAAAACAGTTTTGATCTTTTATTGCTTGACCATTCTCTTAAAAGTCTTGAGTACTGTGCACACAGCGCGAAACTTGCATTGATAAAAGCGAATTAATAAACCTGCAGCAACCCACTCACGAAGCTATGGGCGTTTCTGCGGTATATGTTTCATTTATATGTGTATACACTGTAAAATAACTTTTCCTATATCATAACTGTTCAACAGCTATTTTTTTCAGATTACGTTTTTTCTTTAACAACATTTTTCAAAAAGAAATTCAAGGTTAGGTTTTTCAAAATAGATCCTACGTCAGTAGAACAACACCAAAAAGTTTTTTAAAGTGCACCAAAAGGAGCGGTAGCGATAGCTCGCTAATATTTTTATTCAGTAACGCATGCAGTAGCGCCGCTATTAAATTTAACAAATAGCGGTAGCGACGCTATTAATAAAGGAACGGCTGCCCACCTCTGTTGATATGTAGCCTACATTAATAACTACAGTAGATTCAATCCTGAGAATATAAAGCTGTAATACTATATGCATAATGGATTGAGCATTTACCAAAACAAGTACTGCAAAACCACATTTCTCGCCTACCACGCCCAGTGGCGATTATAGAATGAAAAAAGCGGGGGGGCACTGCGGGGCCAACGAAAGAAGTAAGGGGGCCGACGTAAAGATCTCTCCTGCATGGCGACTTTCCGTTGTAATGAAGATTGATTTGCTGTGATTAACCCTATCAAACCCAACATAGGCTTGTGAATATCGTCAGAACCGTCGCCAGAAAGTCTTCAATAGAGGGCTTTAGGTTTGTGCAGGGTTGCTTGACATTCTAAAACTTGACAAAAACTCCACTGATTTACAGTGTTTCAAATTTCAATTTAGGGGTCTTGGAGCTTTGTTTTGGGGGCTAAGCCCACCAAAGCATCCCCGTGGCGACGGGACTGAATATCGTTAAATATAACCTTGCTTTATTATGCACTAGAGATATCCAAGGGCGTACGCAAGGGGGGGTTGGGGTTAAAACCCCCCCTTGAATTTGCTATGTTACAAAAACGTCGTTACTTATGCAAAGGAGTTTGTGTATGTTTTCGTACATTTTTTGCTTGTTTGATGTCAACTTAAC